>Ga0310695_10004414_pt1 | contig 25987 bp, 13 predicted proteins | sample RumenRJG_04DNA_FD_203882 | JGI IMG/M metagenome (GOLD analysis project Ga0310695, IMG submission 203882) | Bovine rumen microbial communities from Lethbridge, Alberta, Canada - RJG_04 (v2) (version 2) | ecosystem: Host-associated > Mammals > Digestive system > Stomach > Rumen | place: Canada... | reverse complement strand
GCTGTTTTTAATTTAGATGATAATGCTAAAGGTATCAGTCTTGCCGAAGGTCTTATAGGTTTAAACCCAACTTTAAAATTTCCGGAACTGATTGAAGGAATGGGACATGAATTTGCACATGAAATGCTTTTACGTCTTAAAGAATATATAGCAACTGATATTATTCAACAAAAAACAAAACTTTTAGCACACGAATCGCATTCTTATTTATTCAGTATTTTGTTTGCTCAAATATTTAACAATATATTGTCTTCTTCTTTCTCGGATACGGAAAATTACAGAGATTACAACAAATTCTTGCTCGATTTGAACAATTTATATTCAACTACAATCAAAAGAAATTTAACTGATAAAACGAAAGATATGGACCAATCAAAAGAAGTACATGTTGCAGCACTAAATTTTATAAACATTTTAAATAAATGTTTGGGCAAAGACGGCAAAATAATGAGTTTACAAAACTTAATATATTTAACTCAAAGTATAAGAGAAATATTTTCAGCCGATAAATTTGAAGAAAATCCATACTCTTCGGTTTTCTATAAAATACTTATGGATTTTGCAAAAAAAATAAATCCTAATTCAAAAATTGTATTAGACAAATACCATAATCAAATCATTGCAAATACAAATTTTTTCACAATGAAAGAAACCGACAACGATTCATTACTGATTGAAACTTTTGCAAACATATTATTGACAGGAACTTCTCAAGAAATAGAAAATTTTATTAATGACAAAATAGTATCTCCAAAAAAAGATATAGACAAATACAGAATGCCTCTTAGAAATATTTATATAAAAACATTAAAAATTGATCAGCATTTATACGAAATTACAGATGAAATATTCTTTACGATTTTAGGAAATAAAGTTTTATTATTACAAGATAACCCGTCGGATGAAGTTTTAAAAATAATATCCGAAACAAGCCAACAAACAGCGGAACTTTTAAGAACTTGCAAAGATATAGGTATTAAAGATTTTAAAGGTGTTTTAAATAAAATATTAACCGCTTTAAAAGAACAAAAAGATACAGAGAATTTTACACCCGAAGATATAGAAGATATTTTCATCAAATCTTTAAATTTAATCGTAAGCGATCAGTCTTTATTTGATATCAAGCAAGACAATTCAAAAACATATGAAACAATAAACGATATTTTACCGAAAATACTAAAAAAACATAACAAGATTTTAAATTTGGAAGCTGTTATAAATTTGATTATTACACCGAGTATATATCAAAATATAGATATAACAAAAGAAATATTAAAAACAACTGACAATTTGGAAGAAACTCTTGAAATTCTTACAGAATTATTTGTTACTCTTGCTAAAGATTACGATATTTCATTCAACAAAGAGATTGTTAATCCGGCAATAAAAAATTATGCAAAGAGTAAAGAAACGATATCTCAAATACCTGTAAATATTTTTTCAAAACTTCCTTCATTCATACAAGAAATTCTTTATAATACGGAAACATCAAATATAACAAGACAAAAAAATGAATTCACACGAGAATTTTATTTACAAGATAAAAACAAAACAAATGCTTTATTAAAATCCTTGTTACAAGAAATTTATACATTAATTAAAAATCAAGGATACAACGAATTATTAAGTATACCAAACACTGATGCTTTAACAATATTTGCAGGTCAAATTGCTTCCGGAGTAAGCAGAGGTAATTCCATTGCCGTTAATCCGAACGATGAAAATTTCTTAAATGTTATGGCACATGAACTCGGACATGTTTTATTTGCAAATGCCGGCTTTTCAGAAAACAAATCAATAATAATTCATGAATTATATGCTTATACTTTGGGACTTTTGGCAACTACAATATATAACGACCCTGTTATAGAAGAGCAAAAAATGTTGCCGGTAAATTACAACAATATTATTGATACCGATGAGCATTCTTTACCTAAAACATTGTTACAATTGATTATTGATACCAAAGGAACTTCTTTAAATGAAAACGAATTATTGTCCATTCTAAAAGCATGCAGAGAAATTTTTCAACAGGATGTTTCAAACTATGACAATATTACATTGGCATATAAAATATTGGAAATATTGGAACAGGATGAAACATTTATGAAAAATTTTATGCCTAATGCATTAACAATAAAACTGGAATCGATACTTGATGAAAAACAAGAAAGAAAAGATAAAATTTTACAACAGTTGTTTAATGTATCCGTACCTAATACCATTCTTATTGCAGATAAAGAAACGTTTATAAGAAATCAGGAAGAAAACATTATTTTTATAGACAGAAAAGTACTAAACGAAATATTTGATCAAGACGGAAATATAATAGAAGGAAAAGAACAAGAGTTTTATTATTTAACCGAACTTGTAAGACTTCAGGTTATACAACAATATGATTTAACAAAGCAGGAAAGAATTAACGATTTTGAAAGACTTTATTATTGTTTCAAAGATTTGGAAAACATGTTAAAACAAGGACCTTTCAGTAAATATTCCGTAACATTTAAAAAAGATGTTAACAGAGAAGTTTCCGATAACAATGAATTTATTTACATAAATCCCGAATATCTTAAAAAGATAGATTCTTCAAAATACTCGGACTATTTAACAAGTTTGGTTATATTAAGATTTTTAGAAAATAAATTCAATAAAGAATTTAACACCGATGCAAAATTTGATTTTTATGTCGGAATAGATAATTTATCGGATATATCCATTGATTTACAAAAATTTTCAAGCATGAGTAATGCTTATGAATATTTGAAACAAGAATACAACAAACAACATTCAAAACAACAAACAATTGAAAAAGCAATAGAGACAATTCTGACAAACAACAAAGTAAAAGATAAAAAATTGTTTGCGAATAAAATAAAAAATTTAATGTTTATTATTGAAAATCAGAACATAGACTTTTTAAGCATAGAATTTTTTAGAGAGCTGTCTTCAAATATAAACTATTCCGCAATACAACAAGTATACAACAATTTAATTGAAACATACTCTTATTTAATAGAAAATAATTTACTGAAATTTAACTCTTCTTTTGGCAAAGAAATAGAAGATTATATAACCTCCGAAAAAACAGACAATTTGGACGGAGTAAAAAAAGATATCGCAATAAAAATGCCGAACTTTATACAAAATTTATTATATAAAAACATGATACTTGAAAAAGAATTTAAAAGTTCACCGGATTTTATAAAAACTGCAAAATATAAAAGCAATAAACTAAACGGCCTGTTAAATCTTATTTCTCAAGATATAACAAACATTGTTGCAAGAATATATCCGGAAATAGATAAAGAGATTTTGTCTGCACAAATTTTCTTTTCCTCTTTGCAAAGGCTCACGGACGGTGCAAATTACGGTAATAACAAAATAGCGGTATCTAACAGACTTATAAAAAGAAACAGCCATGATCCGAAAACTCTTGTAATGGAAATATTAAAAACAATATCTCACGAATTGGGACACGAAGAACTTATATTAAAAGGTGTTTCGGAAAGCAACAATATAATTGATACATTACATGAACTTTATGCTTATTTAATTGAAACACTGCTGATAAAATCATATTCTCAAATAAAAGGATTCAAAGAAACCGACAGTGTTTTTACAACCAACGAAAAATCAAATATTCTTACCATATTATTAGATAATATGTTTATGGTTAACTCTAAAATTAAAAATTTTATTTTAAGAAGAACGGATGAACATGACCAAGCACTTGATATTTTGCTTTTATTGCAACAAGATCAGTATAAAGAGTTATTTCCCGAAGAAAAAATAGTAGAAACTTTAAGTATTATAGAAAATTTTGCACATGGAATATCTTTTGAAGAAGACGGAATAACTAAAGTCTTAAGAGTAGACGATTTAAATATGCAAGCGGTTTCGTTTTTTATGTTAATGTTTATGTTCGGCGGAGAATTAAATATAACAGAACAAAAATTTCTTCAACTAAGCAAATCTTTAACGGTATTTAACACGGAATTGTTTGATCCTAATAAAATATTGGAAGCATTCATAAGGAAAGATACTGATTATGTGTATAATTTAATTGATGAAATAACAGTTAAAGGAAATGCAAGAATATCGGAAATAAACAATATATTATTCGGTGATAAAACTTTTGATTTTAACGGAAAGACTTACGGATATTCAATAACAACAAACAGAAGCGAAAACGGATTATTAAAAGATGACAAAATATTAATATATTTTACTCCCGAAGAAGTTAAGTTTATGGAAAAGGCAATTACCGATAACAAAAAGTTTAAATTTTTAAAAAAGAAAGCCGACATTTTAACAACAAATATATCTCATAATCCATATGCTTATGTATTATTACAACAAATCAATGTTGTTGCAAACAAAGATTCTTCAATAAGCACCGTAAAAGAATTAGTACAAGCACCCATACAAAGAACTTTAGCAGTTGCAACCTTTATGCTTGATATTCTTGAAACGATTAAAGATTTAGTAAAACCGTCTCCTTTTAAAAATTCTCAATCAATAAATGTAGCATATTATGATGACCTATATTTAATAGAACCAAGCAAAAATATTTTGTCGGTATATATCAGTGAACAGGAAACGACAGATATTCCTTTTGAGATTACGGAATATACGATAAACGGCAGAGCTTTAAGAATTTCTTACAGCAAAAAAGATAATTTTATAACCGCATATTGTCCTCAGGCAAGCAAACAAGAAATTGTAGAAATGACTGCAAAATATATAAAATCAAACATTACATCAAAGAACAATAATGTCAATTTAAAGAATATTGTTATAGATTCCAATGTATTACCCGATACTATAACTTATCACTTATCACAAGATAATGAAGGGTTTACTTGTATAAGTTCAAACTTTATGGAGTTAGGTCTTGATTTTGTTGAGGATTTATTAGAACTTGACGATATAGAATCCGTAATGTTTTCAAAACAAATTTATGATTATATAGGAAATATTCCTTTTAAACAAATACTAAAAATTTTACAAGATAAATCTTTAGGTGATAACAGAATAATTATTGACAGTGATGTTCTTTTAAGAGAAATGACGCCTAACCAAATAATGTTAAAATCATTTTTAAAAGCTACACAATTGGAAATTGTAGTTAAAGTTTCTTCCCAACAGGAAATGGAACAAATAAATAATATTTACGAGTTGACAAATTTCATGTTAGAAACTGAAACCGACAATATTGTAAAAAGAGAAATAATGGAATATACTCCTTCTCAGGGAACCGTACAAAAAGCTCCGGTTTCATATATAGAACTTACAGACTTAACAAATATAGAAGATATATTGGAAAATATACCGTCTCATCAGGCAATTGTAATTTCAGTAAATTCGGAATCTGCCAAAAATATCAATATAAGCGATAATATGATTTTAAATTCTTTAAAAATAACAATAACAAGAATTTTAAAATCAAAAACCATAAGCACAAAAACTGCAGGAAACATGGGTAAAGAATTATCAAAACTGATAAACATAAGCGATGAAGAAAAAGAAAATCTCGCAAACAGATATAAAGAGATTAAAAACTCGTTAACTGCGGATAATCTTACAAAACTTGTTGCCGATTTTCCTAATGTATTTGCTTCGCAAATTCAATCTTATATGGAAAAGCTATATGACGAAGGAAGTACGGAAATAACACCTGCTCTTGTGGCTTTTATAGATAATTTGATAGATGATGTTTTATACGATGATAATATTGAAGATTTAAATATTGAAAATTTAAAATTGGATGATATTAAATATTATAAGAATATTTTAAGTGCAGCTTAATATTTATTTATTTCTTCATATAGTTTATCTAAATTAATAAATCTTTCGTCTTTTATATTTTTAAGCCAAAAGTTTTTAATTTCTTTTGACACATTTAATTTACTGTTTCCCCAATTGTATTCGGAAAACATCGGTTGTTTATCCCAATTTGCATTTATATAACAAATAGCTTTAATGTCATATTTATTTATGAATCTAAAGAGTTTTTGATACCAATTTATCTTAGCAAAAGCCTTTAATTCATTATTTAAAACAGGTGCACATTCCGCAATCATTAACGGTTTATTATGTTGTTTTGAAAAATTAAGCATAGGAATCCATTGAGGGTTCGAAAAATATGATATTGCACACCAATCGACATATTCATCGCCAGGATACCACTGTTCTATACCTTTGGGATTATATGAAGCATAAGAATGCCAAACAAAAGCAACATTTTTAATATTTTGTTCATCAAATTTTTCCACTATATATCTGAAAGCTTGTTTGTAAAGCTCAGGATTGTAATTATTTTGAGGAAAATCAAATTCATAACCTATTCTTAAAAATACGGGAATTTTTGCTTTTATTATCCATTCCCCTAACTTTTTAATATTTTCATCCAATGAACCGTCAATTACCGATTCTAAAGAATCAACCAAATATAAACCCATTTGAATTGCAGCTTTTTTATATTTTTTTAATATAAATTTCCCCGACATTTTACCTGTTCCATAATCGACATCTTTGTCCAAAGCTTCCAACTTTTGCAAAGACGTATAAATCATAAAACCTGCAGGAACCTGTTTGTTTATTTTTACAAATTCCTTACTATCTTTATTGTTTTGACCGCAAAAAAGTAAAGTATGATTTTTAGAAGGAATAAACCTTCCGGTAAGATTTTCTTCCCGTTGAGCAAAAGAGAATCCTGTTATAAACAAAAGACATACTAGTATACTTATAAATTTTTTCATAATAAATATTTTAACTATTGACAAAATTTTTATTTTGTGTTATATTAGCACTCAAAGAGCAAGAGTGCTAATTAAAGGAGGTATCCAAAATGAACATATCCAAATTCACTATCAAATCCCAAGAAGCACTTGCAGATATGCAAGATATCGCAGTACAGTACGGAAACCAAGAGCTATCTGCCGAACATTTACTATATGCTTTACTTAAACAAGAACAAGGCCTTGTAGGAACTATTATAAAAAAATTATCGGCAGTTGAGCAAGACCTTAAACCTTTAATAGAACAAGACGTTTTAAAAGTTATAGAATCAAAACCGAAAGTTCAAGGTGCTACACCATATTTGTCACAAGATTTAAATAAAATATTTACCGTTTCGGAAAAGATAGCAAAAGATTTAAAAGACGAATTTGTTTCCACCGAACATATTTTTCTTGCTATTATAAGTTTCCCTAATTTGGAAGCAACAAAAATTTTGAACAAATATACTATAACTCAAGATAAAGTTTTAAATGCTTTGGTTGAAATAAGGGGTTCTAACAGAGTTACCGATCAAAACCCGGAAGATAAGTATCAGGCACTGGAAAAATACGGTAAAGATTTAACGGCTCTTGCAAAAAAAGGAAAACTTGATCCTGTTATCGGAAGAGATGAAGAAATAAGAAGAAGTATTCAGGTTTTATCAAGGAGAACAAAAAACAATCCTGTTTTAATCGGTGAACCGGGAGTAGGTAAAACGGCTATAGTCGAAGGACTTGCACAAAGAATCGTTTCCGGTGATGTTCCCGAAACATTAAAAGATAAAAAAGTTATAGAACTTGATTTGGGCTCTTTGATAGCCGGTGCAAAATTCAGAGGTGAATTTGAAGACAGATTAAAAGCCGTATTAAAGGAAATCCAAGCGGCACAGGGTAAAATCATTTTGTTCATAGATGAAATTCACACTATTGTAGGTGCAGGTGCAACCGAAGGTGCAATGGATGCGGGTAACATGTTAAAACCGTTACTTGCAAGAGGAGAACTTAAACTTATCGGTGCAACAACTCTTGATGAATACAGAAAATATATTGAAAAAGATAAAGCATTGGAAAGAAGATTTCAAACCGTTTATACCGGTGAACCTTCAGTAGAAGACACTATTGCAATACTTAGAGGTATAAAAGAAAAATATGAAGTTCATCACGGTGTAAAAATAAAAGATTCCGCTTTGGTAGCTGCAGCAACTTTAAGTTCAAGATATATTACAGACAGATTCTTACCTGATAAAGCTATAGATTTGGTTGATGAAGCTGCAAGTAAGTTAAGAATGGAAATAGATTCCATGCCTGTAGAACTTGATACGGTTGAAAGAAAAATAAGACAACTTGAAATAGAAAAACAGGCAGTAAAAAAAGATTCCGACCCTGCGGCAAAAGAAAGATTAAAAACAATAGAATCCGAAATTGAAAAGTTAAAAAATTCGTCCAACGAAATGAAAGTTCATTGGCAAAAAGAAAAAGAAACTATTTCATCTATAAGAAAGTTAAAACAGGAAATAGAGCAGTTAAAAACCGATGAACAAAAAGCCGAAAGAAGCGGAGATTTGAATCTTGTTGCAGAAATTCGTTACGGCAAAATTCCTAAAGTTCAAACGGACTTGGACAGTGAAAACAAAAAACTCTCTGTATTACAGAAAGATAAAAAAATGTTGAAAGAAGAAGTTGACGAAGACGATATAGCAACCGTTGTAGGTAAATGGACAGGTATTCCCGTATCTAAAATGATGGAAGGTGAAACACAAAAACTTCTTAATATGGAAGAAAGATTGCACCAAAGAGTTATCGGTCAAAATGATGCCGTAGATGCAATTGCTAATGCCGTAAGAAGATCAAGATCGGGAATCTCGGATCCTAACAAACCTATGGGTTCATTCATGTTTTTAGGACCTACAGGTGTAGGTAAAACGGAACTTGCAAAAGCACTTGCAGACTTCTTATTTGACGATGAAAGAAATATCGTAAGAATTGATATGAGTGAATATATGGAAAAACATTCCGTATCAAAACTTATCGGTGCTCCTCCGGGATATGTAGGTTTTGAAGACGGCGGACAACTTACCGAAGCCGTTAGAAGAAGACCTTATTCCGTAGTTTTGTTTGATGAAATAGAAAAGGCACATCCTGATGTTTTTAACATAATGTTACAGTTACTTGATGACGGAAGGCTTACGGACAGTAAAGGAAGAACCGTAGATTTTAAAAATACGGTAATTATTATGACATCAAATGTAGGTTCGCAATATATTCAGGACAGTTTAAATTTTGATAAAGATAAAATAGGATTTGAAAAAGGTAAAAAGAAAAAAGAACCGATTAAAGAAAATTTTGATTATGAACAAATTAAAAAGAAAATAGACAGTGAACTGCACTTACACTTTAAACCTGAATTTTTGAACAGAATAGATGAAATAATAATATTCAGAAGACTTGAAAAACAAGATATCGGCAAAATTATAGATATACAATTGAAAACCATATTAAAAAGATTGGCAGACAAAAAGATATCTATTGAACTTACCGATAATGCAAAAGATTTTCTTGCAGATAAAGGTTATGAACCGGCATTCGGTGCAAGACCTTTAAAAAGAGCTTTGCAAACTTATTTGTTAAATCCGTTATCTTCACAACTTATTGCAGGAAAATTTACTGAAGGCAGCAAAATAAAAGTTGATTTGAACAAAGAAAAAACAGAACTGAAATTCGATTTATAATTTGATAAAAATATCACAACTCTTAGAAATTTCCAAGAGTTGTGATATTTTATTTATATCCTTTATTTTTTATTTTCAAGAAATATTTTGCATGAATATTCTTTATTTTTAAGTATTTTTTCTCTATACTCAACTATTTCTTTATCATTCCAAATATCATCGTCTTCTATTTCTATAGTATTACAATGACAATCAAAGCTTACTTTTTTATCTTTATTCAAACATATTTTTTTCCAAGGCAACAAACAGAAAACGGTTTCTTTAAATTTGTTTTTTAATTCATCACTATAATTTCTATCTTCATAAGCACAAACATTGTTATCTTTTAATACTTGAAAAGCAATATCATAACGTATTTTCATCTTTGTTTTCTGATATTGAATAAGCTTGTCTTTTATGTATTTAATATCTTTTTCATTAAGCAACAGATATTTATTTTTTTCTGTAGGTTCGCATTTCATAAAATATAAACCATCAAACTCGTTACGAAATGCAAAATCGACTATATCATCCATAGTTCTGTAATTAATATTTGTTAAAACCGTAGCCATAGAGTAAGAAAATTTCGGATATATTTTTTTATATTTTTTCAATAAACTTATATTTTTCAACAAAACTTCAAATTGACCACCAACTCTTATTTTTTCATACAATTCTTTTTCAACTGCATCAATAGAAATACTTAAACTAACATTACTTTTACAAAGTAATTCTATAATCTTTTCATTTAGTAATAATCCGTTTGTTATAATTATTTGATGTACACTATTATCATAAGCTAATTTTAATAAGTTTAAAAAATTTTTATATAAAAAAACTTCACCGCCTTTCCATACTATCTTTTCTAAATATTTAATATTATGTAACAAAAAATCATATATATAATCATCCATTATATAATTATCATTATTATATATAGTATTACACATGATACATTTTAGATTACACTTAAATGTAACCGTAACATCTATTTCTCTGGGCTTTGACTTTAGTATGGTTTTTTGTTGTAATATCTCCGCTTCGTTTAAGAAAATATTTTTGGCTCTTGGTCGCTTACTGTTATCATAAAAAAACATTAACAATTCAATAATATCATTTTTATTTGTATCATCAATTTCTGATAACAAAACAGACAGTTCATTATTAACGAAGAAATAAGTGTCATCAAACTCTATTAAGCAGCAAAGTATTTTTATTAAATTAAAACAATCTTTTTTTTCTTTATAATAATCTATTATATTATAGAAGATTGAATTATTTTCATTTATTTCATTATAAATAAAATTTATTAATAATTTTTCATGCAGTAAATTTTTCTCTAAAATCTTCTCTAAAAAATCGATTACAATATCTTTTATATTTAAATTATAAACAAACAATATATTTTTTATTTCTATAACTATATCTTCTATATTTTTATTTTCCTCAAAAACTTTATAAACAATATCCTTATTATAATTTACTTTATCTATATCATTAAATATTTTAAATTTCGTTTCTTTCGTATTTTTAGTATTACTTACTACATTTACTTTTATGATTGATAATAAACAACTTATTTCTTCTTTTTGTTTCGAGTTTATTTTATTATTTAAACTTAATTTTTCTAATAATCGCTTTGCTTCTTTATAACAATTAACATCTATATATTTTTTTGATAATAGTATTAAAACATCTATATTTTCACCTTTATTTTCTTTATACTTTTCCAAATATTTTATAGCATTATGAATATCATTATTATTTATATAATAATTTGCTAATTCTACATATAACTCTTGGTCTTCAGGATAATTATTTTCTATATCTTTTATTATTTGTTCTATATTATCTATTTTTCTATTTATATTATCTCTTATATACTGTAGCAATAGAAGTCGTTCTTTATACATAAATCAAAATTTCCTTATTCTGTTAAATTAATTCATAATATTTCTTCTTGAAAACAAATGATTCTTACAAATATCTCTACATACAATATTTTCCTTATGTTCTATCATAGCTTTTCTATATTCTCTCATAACAAAACTATTCCATTTTTGTAAAATTAAATTATCATTTTCATTCAAAACATCAACATTATCTATAATACCTATACATTCACAGTTAGGAGCATAACATCTTGCAGATAAAAACATTTGTCTAAATGGATTATAACAGAACATTTCATTATTTTTTATATTAGTTTTAGAACAAATTTCTGTATTTTCCTTTATTGGCAATCTGTTTAATAGTCCTATACCGCATTGTTTTGCCAACTTTTCATAACAATCACTTTTATTTCTTATTTCGTTTATAATAGCATTATCCACTTTATATTCGAAAAAATTTTCTTCTTTACAAATATCTCCGTCTACAGGATTCAAATGTATCTCGGAAAAACCATATGCACTTGCAAATCTTATCATATCTTCTATTTCTTTATAATTACATCTCATAACAACCATATTTAAAATCATTCTTTTATTCTTTAAAAATTTGGCAGCCATTTTTAATCTATCTATCAAAGTCTCAAACTTTCCACCAATTCTTATTTTTTCATAAATATCTTTTTTTTGAGAATCTATTGAAAAAGTTAATTCAATATTTGTTTTCGATAGTTTTTCTAACCAAAATTCGTTCAACAATAATCCATTTGTTATTACTGTTATTTTAGATGGTTGATACTTTATAATGCTATCCAAGATTGAATTCAATCTTAAATCTAAAAATATTTCTCCACCTTGAATTGTTAATTCTTGTATATAAGGCATTATTTCCAACAAATCTTTTATTTCTTTATCAGAAATATCATAATAATCATTTTTTACTTTACACATTATACACGAAACATTACATTTATGGGTTAATTCCAATCTTATTTTTCTCGGATAACTTTTTAAAGTTATTTGTTTATTTGCCAATTCATATTCATTCAACAAAATATTTTTTAATTTTATATACTCATTAGGTATATGATTATAGATTTCATTGAAGAAAAGTTTTGTTTCTTCATATTTATCATCCAAATTTAATTTTTGTATAAAGTAAGATATTTTATCAAACAAAACTTTTCTATCACAATTGTCAATTAACAGCATATCTTTTATTTCTTTAATAACAACATTTATATCATAACCATCTTTAAATAACATAGTGATTTTATCTTCAATATTACAGTTACAATCTTCATTCATTTCTTTTATATCAGTCTTCTTTAAATTTTTTTCCAGATTATATAACAAATCTTTTATTTCATCTTTTCTGTTGTTTTTTATAATTAATTTTTCCAACAATTTTTTTGCTTTTTCAAAATCTTTAACATCAATATATTTTTTTGATAATAATATTAAAACCTCTATATTTTCACCTTTATTTTCTTTATACTTTTCTAAACATTTTATAGCATTATAAATCTCATCATTCTTTATATAATAATTTGCCAATTCTACATATAAGTCTTGATCGTTAGGATATTTCTTTTCTATATCTTCTTCTATCTTTTTTATATTTTCTATCTTTCCTTCTATATATCTAAGATAATCCAACAAAACAACATACTCTCTATGTCCTAAATCTACTAATCTTTTCAATTCTACTAAATCTATTTTCACTTTTTTGTCTCCAAAAAAACTACATTATCAAACCTAATTTTATTCTATTGGAATCGTCTTCTCTTTCCCTGCATAATTTTTCACATAAAGATAAATCTTTCTTTACTATCCTATCTCTATATAAAACCAATTCCTTACAATTCCAAATTTCATCATACTTATAACCATCCGTTCTAAAAGATTTTGATCCTGCACCGAATTGCAATGTATTATATGCACTTATACATAACTCTGTCCAAGGAACAACACAAAATAAATTATATCTGTCGTCTATCAAAGAGAAATCTTTGTTTATATTAATTTTATCAACATCAATATTTTTATTACTTTCTTTATCTGTACTTTTGTTAACATGAATTTTATTTTCTTCTTTTTCATTATTGCCGTTTATTTCTTTTTTTATATTTTCTCCTTTTATTTCTTCTTCCATATTTTCATATTCACTGGCAGATAAAGGAATACTTGTATGTATTTGAACAGAAAGTTTTCCGGTACTGTATTGTTCTTTTAAAAATTTTATCTTCTTTATAATTTCTTTTTTTTGTTCTTTTGATAACAACAAATCATTGTTTCCCTTATTCATATATTTTTGAAAAGTTATGCCTTGAAAACCATTTTCAATCGCAAAATTAACCATATCATCTATTTCTTTATAATTGTTAGACATAACAACCATTATTAATGTATAACAAAAATCTTTAACATTCTTTTTATAATTATGAACCAAATCAATAACCTTTAACAAATTTTCAAACTTGGCACCACATCTTATCGATTCATATATCTTTTTATTAACACTGTCTATTGAGAAAGACAAATGTATATTTTTAGAAATCAAACTTTTTAATATTTTTTCATTTATCAATAAACCGTTTGTTTGAATAACCTGTTTTACATCATATTTCTTACATAAGTCCATGAGCTCATCAAATTTATCATATAAAAAGACTTCTCCGCCCTGCCACTTTATTCTTTCTAATGAAGGGATATTTAATTTTATAAAATTTAATATATTGTCATTTATGGAATGTTGTTGTAAACATACATCGCACATAATACATTTCAAATTACATTTTGTCGTCAATTCAACTATCAATTGTCTTGGTTTGGACTCCAATGTGGTCTTTTTTTCCAATATTTCTTTCTCGTTTAAAAATATATTACCGGCTCTCGGTTTCTTACTTACTTTCCTATACTTTTCCAATATTTCTATTATCTTTCCTTTCTGCTCTTTATCATACATATTCTTCCTAAGTAGTATCGCCAATGCTCTTATTATATCACTGTCCGTATCGTCTTCTTCTATATATTCACTCATCATTTCTATCATCTTATATATACCATATCCTATCTCTTCTATTTCTCTTTCACTCTCTCTTATCAATTCTTCTTTTATCTCTTTCTTATATTCTTTTATCTCTTTTAAATATTCTATCTCTTCTATTATTTTTTCTTTTTTCTCCATTCCTTTATAACATATATATAAATAATAGTGATATTTTGATTCTTCTATGTTACTCCTGTTATTTGATAATACTTTTACTGTTCTCTCGTATTCTTTCCACTTTATAAATTCTTCCGCTATCTCCTCTATTTCTGTTATCTCTCCCTTATATCTTTTGTCTATTTCTTCTACATTCTCAAGAGCTTTCTCTTTTTCTCCTTCTATTACATTTATCCTAAATAATTCTATTAATCCCTCTTTGTTTTTTTCTTTTATCCCTTCTAATATTTCTCTGCTCTTTTTTATTTCTCCGTTTAATTTATATAACTTTGACAATAATATCTTTACATTTATATCTTCTCCGCCTAACTCTACATATCTCTCTATATTCCTTATCGCTTTACTGTTATCATTATCTATATAGCATTTACCCGTTTCCAAATAGATATCCTTATCCTCTATACCTTCTCCTATTAATTTCTCCAGTATAGCTTTCCCTTCTTCTATCCGATTTTTCCTTATTTCTTCTTTTGCCTTTTCTATCTCTTCTCTATATTCCATTATTCTTTTTATACCTTGATATATTTTGGTTATACTATGCCAAATAAAGTCATATAAGAATATTCTCCGTTATTTCTACATATAACTCTGCAATTTTTCAAATTATTATTTACGATTTCTCTTCTATATTCGACTAATTTTTCATTATTCCATAAGTTAGAAAAACTCTTAGATATATCTATATCATATCCGTTACATGCACTTCTCATAATATTATTTATATCTAAATATATCTTTGTCCAAGGAGAAACACAAAATAATCTACCATCATTAAACAAGGGACTAAATTTATCATTAACTCCATAAGAATGCAAACACATTAGTTGGTTACAGCTATAATTTAAATTATGTGATGAATTTACAATATCTTTTGTCTTGTTTATATAGGATAAATGATAAACACCGCTTACTTTATTACTTTCTTTCTTTCTTTTTATAGATTTTATCGATTTATAGGAATACATCAACTCATCAATATCTTTTAAACTAAAATTTGTTTCAATTTTTATTGGAAGTTTTTTATCATCGGAAAGTTTTTTTATTTTTTTTATATACTGTAATACATAATTTGCTTTATCAAAATCCAAAGGCAAGTCTTTATCTTCAAACACAGAATTTACAATAAAATTTTGAAAAGTTATACATTCAAAACCGTATTTAATAGCAAATGTAAGCATTTCTTCTAACTTATTATAGTTTAAAGAATTAACTACTATTGCCATCATATACCCAAAATTTTTATTTTTACTTTTTTCTATTTTTAATCGTTCCAATATAGATAATAAATTTTCAAATTTTCCGCCAAGCCTTATTTTTTCATAGTTTACTTTATCTACAGCATCGATTGATATTTTTATTTTTATATTATATTTGGATAACAATTTTATTCTCTTATCATTTAACAATAATCCATTTGTCAAAATAGATTGCTTTACTCCATTAATAGCTGCAAGTTCCATCAACTCGTCAAATTTATCGTATAAAAAAACTTCTCCGCCCTGCCACACTATTTTTTCATAATAAGGCATTGTTTCCTTAATAAAAACAAAAACTTTATCATCAATAACAAAATGATTCTTATAAACAACACACATAGGGCACTTCAAATTGCATTTTGTCGTAAGTTGCACAGTAAGAAATCTTGGTTTGGACTCCAATGTGGTCTTTTTTTCCAATATTTCTTTCTCGTTTAAAAATATATTACCGGCTCTCGGTTTCTTACTTACTTTCCTATACTTTTCCAATATTTCTATTATCTTTCCTTTCTGCTCTTTATCATACATATTCTTCCTAAGTAGTATCGCCAATGCTCTTATTATATCACTGTCCGTATCGTCTTCTTCTATATATTCACTCATCATTTCTATCATCTTATATATACCATATCCTATCTCTTCTATTTCTCTTTCACTCTCTCTTATCAATTCTTCTTTTATCTCTTTCTTATATTCTTTTATCTCTTTTAAATATTCTATCTCTTCTATTATTTTTTCTTTTTTCTCCATTCCTTTATAACATATATATAAATAATAGTGATATTTTGATTCTTCTATGTTACTCCTGTTATTTGATAATACTTTTACTGTTCTCTCGTATTCTTTCCACTTTATAAATTCTTCCGCTATCTCCTCTATTTCTGTTATCTCTCCCTTATATCTTTTGTCTATTTCTTCTACATTCTCAAGAGCTTTCTCTTTTTCTCCTTCTATTACATTTATCCTAAATAATTCTATTAATCCCTCTTTGTTTTTTTCTTTTATCCCTTCTAATATTTCTCTGCTCTTTTTTATTTCTCCGTTTAATTTATATAACTTTGACAATAATATCTTTACATTTATATCTTCTCCGCCTAACTCTACATATCTCTCTATATTCCTTATCGCTTTACTGTTATCATTATCTATATAGCATTTACCCGTTTCCAAATAGATATCCTTATCCTCTATACCTTCTCCTATTAATTTCTCCAGTATAGCTTTCCCTTCTTCTATCCGATTTTTCCTTATTTCTTCTTTTGCCTTTTCTATCTCTTCTCTATATTCCATTATTCTTTTTATTTCCTAAATATTATGTTTTATTTTATCCGAAAGATAACATTTATTTAAACAATCCAAATTATTCATATATATTTTTTTTCTCATATCAACAATTTCTTTTCCGTTCCAACATTCTTTTATATTTTTATAAACGGGTAAAGGAATAAAATCATATTTATTTTTATATTTTTCTATTAATTTGTTTAATATAGGATTTTCCATTTTACAGAGAAAATGATATATAAAATATCTTATCTTTTCATAAACAAGCCATATATTTTCCCCTTTGGATATATGAGATATAAAATCCGGGCAAACACATTCAGGCTTGAAATCTCCTTTAAAAGATAATATGAATTTTTTTAACGGTAAACTGCATTTTATAGAATCACAAAATTCACACTTTTTTATTTTATTATCATTTTTAACTGAAAAGTTTATATTTCCGCTTTCAGAAAAGATTATATTTTTAAAATCGCTATAAAAACTTCTAACCATATTAAGCACATAAGTTTCAACTTTATTCTTTTTGTTTTTATTGAAATCATTAGACTGAAAAGAGATGTTATTTTGTTGTTCTAAACAACTTTCAACGGACGGCATTATAAATTGTAAATTTATGTTTAAATTCTGTGCTAACTTTGCCAAATCCGTTCTATACTTATTAAAATAAAATAATATATCCGATATTAAATTCTTATCTTTATCATACTGATCTATTGAAATTCTTACTGTTGAAAAACCATGCTTTTTTGCAAACTTTATAATATCAAAAAAATTATTTTCATATTTATAATTATACTTTGATAACACAGAATTAATGGATAAATTAACTTTCTTATTAAATTTCTCAGCAAAATAATTTATTTTTTCTATTCGTTGCAACAACAAATCAAATTTTGCACCAAATCTTATATTTTCATAAAGCTCTTTGTCTACACTATCTATTGATAATGTTAAATCTATATCGTATTTAACTATTTTTTCCGCATATGTATCATTTATTAACAAGCCGTTTGATGTAACATACTGTTTTACATTATTTTTATAAGCTGCATCCAAAAGCTCATTAAAATACTTAAATAAAAAAGCTTCTCCGCCATTCCATTCTATTTCTTCGACATAAGGTAATACCGATATTATATCATCTACCTGATACTTTGATAACACAAACAATTTGTTTTTATCATAAGGGCACATTTTGCATCTAAGATTACATGTGCTTATCAATGAAACAGTCATTCTCCTGGGATAAGATTGTAATATTACTTTTCTTTGTGCTATTTCTAATTCGTTAAGAACAGAATTATAAAATTTTACATCTTTATTTTTATTTATATTTTGTAAAATTTTCTTAGAATATTTAATAACTTTTTTTCTATCATTTTTAAAATTATCTTCCGATATCACGGACAAAGCATAATTATAAAATTTATTCTTTAAGAAGTGTTCTCCATTCATATATTTATATATATATTTAATTAACAAATCATATCTTTGACTATTTATATATAGAGAAATAATTTCTTCATCTGCCGTATCAACAAAAAATTGTCTATATTTATATAAAATTCGCAAAGATTTATAAATCTTATTTTGGGCTTTATAAGCTTTATTCAACAAATCTACGGAATATATATTATTGTTATTAATTTGTAAAACTTTTGACAAATAAAATATTGCCGAATCAAAATCATTTAGGAAGAAAAAAGATTTACCCATCTCAAACAATAATCCTTCGTTATTGTCTGAGATTTCATATAAACATTTTAATTCTTTGATTCTATCTTCTTCATTATTAAAATGTTTTGTTTTTATTTTTTCGAGTTCAATTTCAATATTTATTCCCAATTACCATCTCCCCGTACATTCCGTTCTGCACATATCTTCAGGAAATTTTTTTTCTATCATAAGTTTCCTGTATTCTTGAGCAACGGAGCTGTTCCAAATTTCATTTATGGAATTTTCATAAATATTCCCTATTCTTTTAACACAAGAACCCGTAATTAAAACATTCCCGTTATCACATATCATCATATAATTCCATGGCATTTTACAACATACTCTATCTATAGGAACAATTCTATCTTTTGGTTCTTCTATTTTTATATCTTGTTTTACTTCTTCTTTAAAGTCAACATTCTTTTCTTCTTGTTGTCCTTCTGTTTTTAAATCTGTATTATCTTGTTTTGCAACAACTTCTTCAAAACTTTCATCTCCGCAAGGAAGTAAAATATCCAAATCTATATTATACTGTTTAGCTCTTTCTTTTAACACAGGAATTGCTTTATACACAAAATTTAAAGCTTCCTGATCTCTTGTCTCTCCGTAAAAAATATTTTCGTTGGGTGCAGAATCAAAATGTAAAGCCATTAACGACAATTGATTAAAGCCCAATTCTTTTGCAAAATCCAACAAATCATAAATTTGTTTATAATTCGTTTTCATTATAACGGAATTCATTCTTATATCTTTCTTTATCCCTAATTCTTTTTTTAATTTCATTATGTACTTTACATTTTCTACAACTCTTTCAAAATTAGAACCTTGTCTTATTTCTTCATAAACTTCTTTTGTTACTCCATCTATTGAAAAAGTAAGTTCAGTATTTTGAGCTTTTATTATTTTTTCTATCCATCTCGGATTCGGAGCCAATCCGTTAGTTATAATCTGTTGTTTTAAATTGTTCCATTTACATGCTTCATCAAACATTTCTTCAAAATGTTTATATAAAAAAACTTCTCCGCCAAGCCAAACAAGTCTTTCCATATAAGGATAATTTTCCATAACTTCTTTTGCAGTTTTGTAAGGTAAATCCCATTTATTTTTCCACAAACCACATGTTTTACATCTTATATTGCATCTTGAAGTTACGGTAACCCACAATCTTTTCATCTTTGATTTTAAAACAATTTTCTTTTGTAATATTTCTATTTCGTTAAGCATTGAATCTTGAGAAAATTTATCATTAGGAACACAACATAATGCTTTTTTAGCTATTTCTTCTGATTTTTCCTGTTGATTTGTTAAACAATATAATTCTATTAATTTTAAATATATAAATTTGTCTTTTTTCTTATCAGCAACTTTCTCAAAATATTCTATTGATTCTTTATACTCTCCTTTTAACGAATATATATCAGCCAACTCAATATAAACATCTTCTTTGTTTTCCATTTGATTCAATAATTGTTTAAATATTTCAATTGCTTTTGTTAAATAGCCTTGATTCTTCTTTAACTTTGCTTTTAAGATCTTTAATTCTAAATTTTCTTTATCAATATTCTCACTTTCTAAAATATATTTTTCTACTTGTTCTATATCGTTTTTATCAAAATATATTTTTATTAATTCTATTAAGAATATATTTTTGTTGGTTTTATCAAATATTTCTTTTAATGTTTTTTCGGCTTTTTCATAATTTTTAGATAAACATGCTGTTTGCGATAATTCTTTTACGGCTTCTTGGTTTTCATTGTTATAATTTACTAACTCCGCAAAATAGTCTATCGCTTTTATCGGATTATTTGCCATTTTATAATTTTTAGCTATTTCCATTGTAGCTATTTCATAACATTCTTTATTTTCTCTAAGCTTAAGAAATTGCTCTGTGGAATCTTTGTATTTACCGTTTTTTTGATAATCATATGCCTGTTCCAATAACTTTTCCATTTTTTTCTCTCTAAAATTAATTTATTCCAAAACTATACCTTTAAATTCTTTTCTTATTTTAGAACTTACTTCCAAACAATATGTATTACAAAATGATCTATACTTTTTACAACAAATATTTTCTCTGGCATAAAGAAGAACTTCTTCTAATTTCAAAAACTCCTCCATATATTAATAAATTATACTTTTCTTTTCTTTTTTTAATATTATGTCATTCAAACATAGTTCATTACAAATTAATTTTTGTTTGTGTTTTATAAGTTCTTTTCTATAAAGAAGCATTGTTTCAGCATTCCAACATTTTAATATCGATTCTCTATTTTTTTTATAAACAAATTTATTTTCTTTGTCCGGACAAAAACATGTTGGCAATAAAGATACACTGTTGTAATAAGCTGTTTTCCATGGCAAAAAACAAAAAACATTATTATTTTTTCTGTTTGTATTTTTGCAAATATTTTCTATTTTAACATCTTTATATTTTAAAATAGGAGTATGTTCTATTTTATTTCTAACTATACACTTAGAATCGCTTATATTCGGTAATTTATCAATTAATTTTATATTTAGTTTATCTGCTTTTTTTTCAACTTTATTTCTATTTACCTCTATAAATTCCATTATTTTTTTATCATAAGACAAATCAAAAATACATTCTTTCGCTAAAGCAACTCCACTTCTTATAGGAATCAAAGAAAGTTCATCAAAACAATATTTTTTTGCAAAACTTAATGCCATATTTATTTGCTTATAATTACTTTTCATTACAACCATTTGTAATCTAAGCATCATTTTATTACTCTTTTCTTTTTTTATTTTACTCAGGATTTTCAAATTATAAATCAATTTATCAAAATTACCGCCAACTCTTATTTTTTCATATGTCTTTTTATTAAAGCCATCTATTGAAATTGTAAGAACCGAATTCATATTTGTTAATATGTTTAATATTTTTTCGTTTAATAATAAACCGTTTGTAACTATTTCTACACAAATATTGTATTCACTTGCTTTTTTTATTATTTTGTAAAAATTCCCATACAATAAAACTTCTCCTCCCTGCAAAATCAATCTATCCAAATATGGAATTATATTTAACAATTCTTCACAATTTTCATTTGATAATTCATAATATTCTTTTGCTACATTATACGGATTACACATAATACATCTTAGATTACATCTGTCTGTCAACAACACCGTTAATTGTCTGGGGATTGACTTCAATATTATTTTATTACTTGCTATTTCATATTCATTAAGTAATATATTTCTAATCTTATATTGAGTTGTCGGTATTAATCCATAAATATTTTTAAAAAATTTCTTTGTTTCTTTATAATTATTTTCTATATTTAAATTTTGAATATATATACAAATTTTTTTATATAGTTCTTCTATTTTTTTTTCTAAAAAAACATCTTTTCCGTACACTTTTATGTATGTAAATATAAATTTTAATGCATCTCTATATTTATTTGATAAAATTAATATCTCTATAATAGTCTTTGTATACTCAATATTTTGATTATAATATCTTAAATTTCTTTTATATGTTTTTACAAGAGAATCCGTATCTCCAAATAGTTTATATATTTTAAATATCAGATCATAAACATACGGCAATAAATTTTCTTTCTTTATTTTTTTCAATATTTTTAAACTATTTGAATATTCTTCTGAAATTAAATATATCTTTGCAATTTCAAACATAACATCATCATATAAAGGATTCTTTTTTTTAATTGATAAAGAACATAATACTGTTAATGCTTCCTGTATTTTATTATCTTTAATCAATTCTTTTGCTTTAGTTAATGTGTTATTAATCTTTTCTATCATATATTTAAATTTCCGTTTCCCAGTCATCAAGCCAAGTATGAAGCCATCTTGGTTCTTCACCGGGAACCATACATCTCCAACATCTGCAATTGTCTATATCGTAACATTTTTCGGACTTTTCAAATAACTTCACTGTTTTATCAAACAAATTTCCTAAATAGGTATTACCGTCACTTGAACAACATCTGTAAGTGTTACCGTTGGGATAAATTCTTGCATACATATGTCCCATTTCACATATTTTATACTTACCTGTTTTTATTTGTTCTTCAAATCGTTTTTGTTTTTTTTGTTGAAAATTTTCAATTTCTTCTTTTGTCCATTTTGTTCCGATATTTATACTTTTTTTATCTTTATATTTACTTTTTCTTTCTTGTCTCCATATTAACTCTATTTTACTTTCACAATCAATATTATAAATAAACTTTTTATCTTGTTCGGTATAAGATTGAGGGTATTGTTTCCCTTCATAAAAACCTGAATAAGGATGAACAAAAAACGGTACATTCATATTTTCTATTGTTTTTTTGGCTAACGGAATATTTTCTAAAAAATCAGGATATCCTACATAAGATACAGTAAGTTTATATCCTTTTTGTTTCAGAAAACTTAACTTTTCAATAAATGTTTCAAGATTCGTATATTCACAATGTAAACTTGCATCTACTCTTATTGTTTCAGGATTAGAAACATCACAAAATCTATTTACATCAAAAGACAAATTTGTGTTCATCTGTAATCTATGAATTTTAGACAACTCTTTTATTATTTCAAAAAAATTCGGATAAATACTAGGCTCACCGCCGTCAAGCCTTATTCTTGACGAACCGTATTTATCGTATATATATCTCCAACTATCAATTATTTTTTTTGTCTCTTCATATCTTGCAACATTATTGGGATTGTTCTCAAATGTTATATCCTGCGGCTTAGGAGCATAACAATATGCACAATTATAATTGCAATTATAATGCATACCCCAAGTGAAAAAACATCTGTAAGGAGCAATTTGCCTTCTTGATTCTTCTACATTTTCTATATTTTTTATTAACTTATTTGAATCGTTATATTCGATATTTTCTTTAAACTGTTTAATTGTATTAATTGCGGATTTTCCATCAGGAACAAACCTTTGAAAAATAACTTTTTGCAAATATAAATCTTTATTCTCAGGTTCTTTTTTTAAAGCAACATCTATAACATCTATTGCTTTTTTATATTCTTGTTTTTGTTTATATAATTTTATTAATTCAAAAACAACATATACTGTATTTACTACTTTACTATCTATTAAACTTTCAAATACCTCTGTTGCTTTATCCTTTTTATCTATACAAAAATAAATATTAGCTAATTCAAACTTTACTCTATCATCATTTTTAAACTGTTCATTTTCATTTATAATTTTTTCAGCTTCAACAAAATTATTATTAAATCTATAATATTTCACTATTTCCAGAAATAATGAAATATCGTTTTTGTTATTTTTGAAATTTAATAATAACTTATTTATCATTTACTATCCATTGTGATTCTATCGGACAATAATCTCTTTCACATTCTTTACATTCGCCAAACAAAGCAAAATTATCGTCTCTGATTTTACCCACAGAACCGTTTTTATATTGACTGCATCTGTCAACCGTTCCGTCAACCCTGATTACAGCATAATCTTTTCCTGCTCTGCACAATTTACCTTTAGGTGATGTATTTTGAAGTTGATATTCCATTTTCTCGGAACCTTTATACGGGCTTAAATCTTCTATAATTTTTTTCTCTTCTTCGGAATTTAATGTAAAACCGTCTCCTCTTAAAGGTAAAGGTATCAATTTTATTCCTTCTTCTTTTAATTTTGCACTTCTTTGGGGCATTGCTTTTATTTGATTCGGAAAACAAACATAATATATTTGCCTGTCAGCTAAAAAATCTTTAGCTTTAACAGCCTTTGAAAAGAAATCTTCAAACTTTGCCATTGAAGGATGAAATGTTGCAGAAATTCTTAAATTTTCCGGTGTAAATTTGTTTATTAATTTATCTACATCCCAAGATAAATTTGTACAAATATCCGGAAAATGTTTTGAAGCAATAACTTCAACTATTTCATAAAATTTCGGATATACCGATGGTTCTCCACCGGAAATATACAAATGACATTTACCATACATATCGTATATCCTGTTCCAAATTTTACCCCATTCCTGCGGCGATAAAATCACATCAAGCTCAGGATGATCTTTCCATACTCCGCAATAAGGACATTGATAATTACATCTGTGACATAAATCCCAACCGAAAGTTTTCATTATTTATTCCTTTTTATTTTTTTACCATTAAAAAAGCCCATTCATTACAAGCACAATCATTTGAAGGACAAGGTTCCGGCTTATCCAACAATTTAAAATTAGGGTCAAATATATTTCCTAAAATTACTTGTTTTCCTTCTCTTGTTGCACCGCCGCACGGTAATACTTCACCATCCGGATGAATTAAAGCATAAGTATGACCTGCATTACACAACTTACCTTTTGTTATCAACGGTTCCGTTTGAAAATTTTCATCTTCTCTTTTACCGATTGCTATACCGATTATTTCTTTTTCTTCATCAGTATAAGAATCCGGATATTTTTTACCGTTATATGTTCCCCAAAATGTTGATGTCGAATAATATATATCATTATCCGCAAACAATTTTTTTAATCTCGGAATATCTTTTATTTGAGGAGGATATGATAAATACAATACTCCTATGGACATTCCGGCTTGCCTTATTTTTTTTGCTTTAGGTAAAAAGTCTTCTATCTTTGCAAATAACGGATGAAAAGTTGCACCCATTTTAAATCTTTCTCTTACTTTACCTGTTTTATCGTTAATAAGCTTATCAAAACTTCCGGATAAGTTTGTCATTATAGAAACTGTATGATAATTTAAAAGTTCCAAAATAAAATCTTCAAAATCAGGATATATTGACGGTTCTCCGCCTGCAATTTCCAAATGACACTCACCATATAAATCGTATATTCTTTTCCATACCTGAATTAATTTTTCAAGCCCGGGATAAACACTTCTTTTTGAAAATTCGTCCCATTTTCCGTGCCACCAGCAATAAGGACATCTGAAATTACAGTTCCAATGCAAATCCCATGAAAATCTTATCTTTTCTTTCATTTTACAATCCACCTAAACTCACAAGGACATTTATCATGACTGCAAACCATCGGTTCTTTTCTCATTTCAAAGTCCTCATTTAAAATATTACCTATAACTATTTTACCACCTGTCTCTTTAAAATCATGTGCACAAGGATAAACTGTTCCGTCACAATCTACTC
>Ga0310695_10004413_pt1 | contig 25987 bp, 16 predicted proteins | sample RumenRJG_04DNA_FD_203882 | JGI IMG/M metagenome (GOLD analysis project Ga0310695, IMG submission 203882) | Bovine rumen microbial communities from Lethbridge, Alberta, Canada - RJG_04 (v2) (version 2) | ecosystem: Host-associated > Mammals > Digestive system > Stomach > Rumen | place: Canada... | reverse complement strand
CCCATACTGTTCTTCAACGAGGCCGATGCCATCATCGGCAAGCGCAAGAGCGGTGCCGAGTATGCAGTGGACAAGATGGAGAACACCCTCCAGAACATCCTGCTGCAGGAGATGGAGAACCTTGACGGCATCCTCATCGCCACGACCAACCTCGAGGGTAATCTTGACAGCGCATTCGAGCGCCGCTTCCTCTACAAGATTAAGTTCGAGACGCCCGATGCCACAGTCCGTGCCAAGATTTGGCAAGAGATGATAAAAGGCCTTACCGAGGCCGAGGCCGGGCATCTGGCCAAGATTTTCGACTTCAGCGGAGGGCAAATCGAGAACGTCGCCCGTAAGTATGCCATCAGCGGCATCCTCTATGGTGCGGGTGCCAAGCCTCGTCTGGAGCAGTTGGTGGACTACTGCAAGAGCGAGCAGTTGGCGAGCAAGACGGTTGCCAAGTCAGTCGGTTTTCACACCGCCTGATAGGCAAATCAAATGAATGTTCAACCCTTAAAACGGAGCTCATATGTTGAGATTTGGTTATGGAACGAAAATATAAATACAAACAAGAGAACATTGACGTTGAAGGGATGTTACCGTTTGAGGACTTTTCGTCAGCATTTACAGAAAGCTACTCCGAAAAATACGGGTGTATGGTAAAGGGGTATGCTGACTCTGCGAACAACAACATCATTTTGGAGGGGTCGTTCAATCGCCTGCTCCAGCAGATGGATAGCACGGATTTCGCAATCATCTCCGCTTACCACAAAGAGAAAACCAAGAAAGAGAACATCTTGCGCAACCGCAAACTGCGTGGGATTCTCAACGACAAGAAGATGGGTGTTCATCAGTTGGTAGGTCATTGGCAGGAAGCACCCGAAGGGGTCAACCACAAGGACGCAAAGAAAAGTGAACTCACGGACATTGTTGAGCGTTCCTATTTCATTGCCCGCCCCGCAGATATGTCATACAGTGAATTCAGGCACATCATTATTGACCTGCTTACCATTGACGGCTTGGCGCAGGACTGCGGCATCATTCACGACAACGGTTGCGACTACAATGTGATCTACCCAAGCGGAACGGTTGAGAAAATCGGCAGCGACATCACTATTGACAAGTTGGAGCAGGCTTATTCACATTATGTGAAGAAAAGCGATAGACCATTTGTGTTTGAGGGTGTTGAGTCCCCTTCTTCAATCAGCGGTATGCGAATGTTTGCCGACAACGGGTTGGAATACCACCGCATTATCGACTAATGCGCAAATCAAGTGAATGTTCAACCCTTAAAACGGAATTCATATGTTGAGATTAATTGCGCCAACCAGGGCCGAAAACCTGTTGCTAAAAGCCAAACTGCGTGACGAAGCCTATGCCAAGTGGCTCAATAGCGATGCCGGGCAGGAAATGCAGGGCCGAGTGGCACGCTGGTTTGAAAACAATATGTGCGGGTGTATCAGTAACCAAGGAGCCAGATACACCTATGGCGAAATGCTCGACGTGCAGTTGGGCGGGCGGTTTGACATCGTGTATGTAATGCTCAAAGAGACGGACATCGCCGATCCGTATGACCGGCTGTTTGCCGCCCACAGGCTGCTTGAAATGATTAAACAGTATGATGAATCACATTAACGGAAGGAGGCAAGTTATGGAATCAATAGGAAGCGTTTGGAACGGTTATCTGGAAAAGAAACTGTGGGATGATGCCTATGCCCAGTGGCTCGCATGCGAGTCCGGGCAGGAGATGGAAGGTCGCGTGAGGCGTTGGTGCCGTGACAATCTGGAGGGATGTTGCTTCACTGATAGGTCAAGAATCTCCTATGGCGAAATGATTCACACCTTTTCCGGCGACCGCTATGACATCGTTTATCTGTTCCTGAACGAGACGGGCATCACCGATCCCTATGACCGATATTTCGTTGTGCGCAGACTTTTCGAAGAAATGGAAAAATACGACTTAATTGATTGATGCCGTGGAGAATTTTCTCCATAGTGTTATTCTCTGAGGAACTAAACCACAATCTTTTAACGCATCGTAGCGGCTCTTGAGATACCGCCCGAAAGTTCCGATAGGATCACGCTTCCAATTTAGGCGCTGGAATTCAGAGATTTTTCGATGAATTTCGGTGCCTTTTCTTCTAAAATTTCATCAACAACTTCCCCTAAAAAACATGGCGCGCCCGATGAGGGGTGCGGAGTAACGATGCCGTCGGTGGAGTCTTAGGCATTACCTCATTTTTAGGTATTGTGATTTGGGGTAAACAAGAGTAATTTTATACTCCAAAATCACTGAAATGCAACTGATTAGATATATCATACTGGCCTTGTCGGCACTGTTCGTGCAAGTCGCTGATGCACAGGCTTTGATACATGGCACAGTGCTTGATGGCGAGACTATGGAGCCCGTCATCGGCGCTACCATTACCGATGTGAAGCAGGGCAAAGCACTTACTGTCACTCAGGCCGACGGCACCTTTGCCATACCTAAAAATAATGAGGTCCAACTAAGAATTTCCTCTATCGGGTACAAGACGCTCACAACGGCACCCACCGCCGATGGTCGCTACCTGCTGCATGCCGAATTGAGTCAGTTGGGTGAAGTGGTGGTAACGGCCCAGGAGAACCACGGGTTAACGACATCGTCCCGAATTGAGAAACACGCCATGGAGCACTTGCAGCCATCAAGTTTCTCTGATTTGCTGGAGTTGTTACCGGGCGGCCTGAGCCATGACCCGTCGCTAAACGCACCCAACAACATTCACATCCGCGAGATTTCGACAGGCAACAGCAACTATGCCACATCCTCGCTGGGCACCAGCTTCATCATTGACGGAGCACCCATCTCGACTAGCGCCAACATGCAGTATCTTGCCGGTGCTTGGGATGATATGTCCACCAGCCGTGACAACACCAATGCGGGTGTTGACATGCGTGGCATCTCGACCGACGACATCGAGAGTGTCGAGATTGTGCGCGGCATTCCGTCGGTAGAATATGGTGACCTGACCAGCGGACTGGTGAGAATAGAACGTCGCCGTGGCGGCCACGACCTGAAATTCCGCCTTAAAGCCGACATGGGCTCCAAACTGTTCTATGGCGCCAAAGATTTTGAATGGGAGAGACACCACCTGACCCTGAATGTGAGCGCCGATTACCTGGATGCCAAGGCCGACCCTCGCAACCGATTGGAGAACTACAAGCGAGTGACATTCTCCACCCGATTGAGAAAAATCTGGGAACATGGGGATTACAGCCTCACCCTTTCATCCAATCTTGACTTTTCCAGGTCGCTCGACAACGACAAGGAGGACATCGACCAGACCTATAGCGCCGAGGACTCCTATCGGTCTAGCTACAACCGCTATGCCCTGCTGAATGCCTTGCAATACAAAAGTAAACAAAATTCATGGTTCAAGTCAGCAGAGTTGACGGTTTCCACATCACTCGAGAACGACTTGATTGAACGCACACGGCTGATGCAACTGTCGCGCATGACCGTTGCCCCCCTGTCCAAAGAAGAGGGTGAGAATGATGCTTACATTTTACCATTCAAGTATCTGGGGCATCATGAGGTGGAAGGCAAGCCACTCAACGCCTATGTCAAACTGAATGCCCGACTGCAGATTCCTAACAACCGCCTATCCAACACGCTGCTGTTGGGTGTGGACTGGAACATGGATAAGAACCTGGGGCGCGGACAGGTGTTCGACCCACACACTCCAGTATATACCAGCATATCGTCACGGGCCCGTTCCCTCAAGGAGATTCCCGCCAATCATCGCCTATCTGCTTATGCCGAAGAGAGCCTCAAGTGGCCCACTGCCATAGGCTCGTTTGAGATATCGGCAGGCCTCAGAGGCACCATGATGCTCAATCTGGACCAAGCCTACAAGATGAATGGCAGACTTTACTGGGACCCTCGTGCGAATATCGGCTACACATTGCCAAGATTGTCGCTCTTCGGTCAACCGACTTTCATCCGCATTGCTGGAGGCATCGGCCAACACACCAAGATGCCCACCATGGAACAGTTGTTTCCCGACCTGCTCTACATCGACTTCATCCAGTTGAATTACTATCACGACAATCCCGACTACCGCCGCATCAACCTGATGACCTATATTGTCAATCCGCGCAACACCGCCCTAGAACCAGCCCGCAACCTCAAAAAAGAGTTGTCGATTGACATCAACATTGGCGGCAACAGACTGGCCATCACGGCATTCCGAGAGAAGATGGCCTCGGGATTCCGCATGCAATCCTATTATCGGACTTTTCAATACAAGCAATATGACGCCAGTGGCATCAATGCCTCGAGCCTCATGGCGCAGCCCAGTCTCGAGGACCTGCCATTCACACTCATCAATGAATTGGCAGGCTATGGCAACTACACCAACGGCAGCATGACGCTGAAGGAGGGCATTGAGTACACCCTTGAAACCAAGCGCTTCCCCGTCATCCTGACACGCCTGACCATTAACGGTGCCTACTTCCGTACAACCTATAATAATTCCATTGTGGATTCCTACCGCCCGAGTCAAGTGATTGACAATAGACAGATCCAGTATGTGGGACTGTATGCCAACGATGACGGCTCGGTGAGGGAGTCATTCAACACCAATTTCACGCTCGACACCGATGTACCTCGCCTCAAGCTGGGCTTCTCCATCTCAGCCCAATGCCTGTGGTTCACCTCTTCTCAGCGCAAGGAGGTCAGCAACTATCCCGTCCAGTATATCGCCCCCGACGGCAGCATTCACGATTGGCAAGACAGTGATGCCGACGACATGTACCTGCGCTGGCTCGTCAGGGACTACACCCCCTCGCTGTTCGAGAAAAACAATGTCCCGTTCGCTATGAATGTCAATATGAAGGTCACCAAGAAACTCTTTGACGACCGCCTTCATGTCGCCATGTTCTGCAACAAGCTGTGGGACTACACGCCCGACTATGACAGTCGCGGCACGACCATCCGCCGCCATGTGACCCCTTACTTCGGGCTAGAAATGAACATCAAGCTATGAAACAGAACATCCTATCCATATTACTGATTACGATCACCGTACTACTCACAGCCTGTGCTCCTGTGGAAGATGACATTTTCACCACCGCACGCATCACCATTACAGCTGATGGCGACGAGACTATCACCAGTGTCCAGGCACAAGTGAAACTGACCAATGTGAACACCCGCCAAGTCGTAACCTGTGCCGACTTTAACGGTACCAGTGCGACAGTGGAACTGCTGCGTGGCGCTTATCAGATAGATATCGAAGGTGTTGCCACCTGCCTGTTGCCCGACAATGCCACCCGCATGCGCCAGTTCCGCTGCCAGAGCGACTATGTGGAATTCATCGGTCGCGACATCAATGAGGTCACATTAAAAACCATCTTCCTCGACTGACATGAAACGCCAATTTTTGCTCATACTCATCTTCATAGCCATTCAAGCGGCAGCTATGGCATCCAATGCCGACTCGGCCCTAGTCGAACACACCTCGTTAGGGAGGCTGCCCATACTGGAAGCTATGCGTAACCCTGCCCTGCATGGCATGGGCTATCAACCCCCATTCTCGCAACTGGAGTTGGGCATCAATCTTCAACACCAGTCCCAAGCCTTCATTCCTGAGAAAGGCAACGGCTATACCCTGCCCTACCTCATGGTGAACACTTTCCATCCCTTGAACAGGCGGTCCACCGTGTGGGGCGAGGCTTCCTACTTGACAGGTAAGGTGCACGACATCAAGTGGAACTCAACCAGCGACTATCACCTGCTGCAGCCTTACATTCTCGCTGACACCCTGGGCGGTGATATCCGGCGCGAGCGTTACAGCGTTGCGGGTGGATATGCTACCAGCACCAATAGATGGTTACTGGGAGCAGAGATGCTCGTGCGTGCTGAGCAGGAATACCGCAGTCGCGACCCGCGCATGAGGGGCATCGTCACCGACTTGACCTTGCGGCTGGGCTGCGGATATGAGTTGAAGCGTTATCGCCTTGGAGCCGCCGTCGAGGGCAATATTTACAAACAGACCAACAGCGTGGCATTCTACCGTGAGGAAGGTGTTATTCCTGAGTATCAGATGACGGGTCTAGGCACAGAATATAGCCGATTCTCGGGCGATAAGCGCAGTCTCTATTACGACGGTGGCGGCGTTGCTGCCATGCTTCATGCCTCCCCTATCAACGGCAATGGCCCCTATGCCGACATCACCCTTGACGAGCACCGCTATCACCGCAAACTCGCTGAATATAATTCCATGCCGCTTACCGACCTGTATAACGAACACATTGGAGCCACGGCAGGCTGGAAAAAAGAAAAGAATGCCCGTCTAGCCGTGTTCGGACACATTGACTATACCAAGCGTACTGGCAACGAACACATTGGCGGCACATCCGATGCCCGCTACTTTCCTGTTATCGCTTGTTTGACAATGTACAAAAGCCATCTTCTGGACATCTATGCCGGAGCACTTTATGGCCGAGGCAACTGGCACATCAATATAACAGCAGGATATAGAGAAGTGTGTGAAGAATATGTCTATCCGCATCGGCGGATGGATGCCAGCCATGTTTACGGCATGCTGCAGGGACAGTGCTTCATCCGTCCGGCAGACCGATGGTTGCTGACGGTGGATGCCCATATCTCCCACTATGCCAACACAGGCAATAAACTGCAAATGCCACTAGCCAACATGGATGCAGCTTTTACCCGCTTCATTCAGCACAAGCATCAATTCACTGCAGCCAACTATACCGATTTTGGTGCCAAACTGCGTGCCGATTACGCCTTGAAACAGACCCGCTACGGCCTGTTTGCCGCAGTGGGAGGCGGCATGACACAGTGCTCAGTCCGTGAGCATCAGACGGCATTGCACTGTTCAATAGGAATTACATTTTAACAACAAATAATTAATAATCAACTCATTAAATCAAAAGAAAAGAATGAAAAAGTTTATCTTGAACGGCATCATCATGATGCTCACCGCAGCTCTGTGTTTAACATCTTGCAGCAGTGATGACCCCATTCCCGTCATCCCCACCTCGATTGTTACCCTGGAGATTCCTGCCAACCTGGAGAATACTGCGCTCAGCAATGCGGTCGCCACATTGACCAATGTCCAGACCAAGCAGGTCACCACTATCGAAGGCGCCAAGTTTGTCAAGGACGACAATGGTTATAAAATCATGTGCAACGACTTGCAGCAAGGCACCTATAATATAGTTGTTACCGGTCATCTTGACTTCACCCTCAACGGCGTTGCCGGACAGAAGGACTTTGAGGTGACCTCGGAAAATGTTGTAATTTCTGAGACATCACACGAACTGAAAATGGTTGTTTCGACCTTTACAGCCCAGGGTGGCTTTGTCATCAGTGAGATATTCTTCACGGGAACCACAACGCCCGAGGGCAAGTCCTACAGTGGTGACCAATACATCATCATCACCAACAACTCCGATGTCACCCTCTATGCCGATAGCATTGCCGTGCTTGAATCGGCTTTCCTGACGACCACCAAGGAGGACTATACCCCCGACATCATGTCGACCCACTTCTCTGTTCAGGCCTGCTACATGATTCCCGGTAACGGCAAGAGTGTTCCCGTTGAGCCAGGCCAAAGCCTCAAACTGGCTGTTAACGCCATCAACCACACAACCGAGCAGCCCAACTCTATCGACCTGAGCGATGCCGACTTTGAGTTCTATGACGAGACTTCCAATCCCAACTTCACCGATCCTGACGGCAATGCGCCCAATCTCGACAAATGGTATTGCTACACTGCCACCATCTATCAATTCCACAGCCGCGGTTTCAACTCGATGGCTATCGCCAAGATGCAGACCAGCAAGGAAGACTGGCTGGAGAATTATGTCTATGACGCTACCTATCTGTTTGTGTTCGGCGACTTCTCCAAGGAGATGACCAAGAGCGGCATCTACAAGGTGCCCAACGAGTGGATTCTCGACGGTGTGAACTTGAGCGTGGAATCGGTGCGCGAGTGGAATGTGCTCGACGCCTCAATCGACGCTGGCTGGACCTACTGCGGTAAGGTGGATCGTGACGAGACCCGTTTCAATAAGTCGGTTATCCGCAAACAGGATGCCAACGGCAAGTACATCGATACCAACAACTCGACCAATGACTTCATTCCCGAGGCTCCCGCTTCACTGCTCAACAAGTAAAACACGATGAGAAGATACATTCTATCATTGATTGCACTGGTTCTGCTGCCCTTGTGGGCGGCAGCCCAGTTGCCTCAAGACCCTGATGTGCGCAAGGGAACGCTAAAGAACGGGATGACCTACTACATCCGCCACAACGCCAAGGAGGCCGGCCTTGCCGACTTTTATATTGCGCAACGCGTCGGTTCCATCCTTGAGGAGCCCCGCCAGCGTGGCCTGGCCCATTTCCTGGAGCACATGGCCTTTAACGGCACCAAGAACTTTCCCGGCAAGAACGGCAAGCCCGGCATCGTGCCCTGGTGCGAGAGCATCGGTGTGAAATTCGGAGCCAACCTCAATGCCTACACCTCGATTGACCAGACAGTCTACCACATCGGCTCGGCACCGCTCACCCGCGAGGGAATCATCGATTCTTGCCTGCTGGTGCTCCACGACTGGAGCCACTACCTGCTGCTCGAGGACGAGGAGATTGACAAGGAGCGCGGCGTCATCCACGAGGAATGGCGCACCCGCCGCGCCGGGATGGCCGTACAACGCATGCAGGAGGATGTCCTGCCCGTTATCTATCAAGGGACAAAATATGAGGACTGCATGCCCATCGGCTCGATGGACATCGTCGACCATTTCCCCTATCAGGACTTGCGCGACTATTACCAGAAATGGTACCGTCCCGATCTGCAGGCCATCGTTGTCGTGGGTGACATTGATGTGGACAAGATGGAAAAGAAAATCAAGAAAGTTTTCTCGTCCATCCCCATGCCCAAGAAACCCGCCGAGCGCGTCTATTATCCCGTGGGTGACAATGACAAGATGATTGTCGCCATCAGAAAGGACGCCGAGCAACCCATCGTGCTATGCCACTTGTATCAGAAGCGTGAGGCCACGCCCGACAGTGAGAAGGACAACGAGTCCTACCTGCGCGACAGTTATGTCGATGACCTCATCAGCACCATGCTCAATGACCGTTTTGCCGAACTGCGCCAGCAACCTGGATCTCCCATCCAGAGCGCGACAGGCCGTGCATCGACTTTCTTCATCAGCCGCACCAAGGAGGCTTTTGCCTTGACTATCAGCTGCAAGCAGGACAACATACTGGGCGGCATCATCGCCGCCGTGGGCATTGCCGAGCAGGCCCGCCAGCATGGCTTTACCCAGAGCGAACTGGAACGTGCCAAGAAGCTTTATCTCAATGCCGCTGAGCGTCGCTACAACATGCGGGACGACTACCGCAACTCGCATTATGTCAACGCCTGTGTGAGCCACTTCCTGACGGGAGAGCCACTGGTGTCGGTGGAATATGAATTGGAGAATACCCGCAAACTGGACCGCGATGTCACCCTTGAGGAAGTCAATGCCGCGACTCGTGACTTGATTACCGACCAGAACCAGGTCGTCGTTATGTATGCTCCCGACAAGCAGGAAGTCATCCTGCCCACCGAGGGGCAGATTGAGCAGGTCATCTTGGCTGCCCAGCGCCTCAATTATGAACCTTACACCGAGCAGCAGCTGGCCGACAGGCTGATGGAGCAACTGCCTCAACCCGGCACGATTGTCAGCGAGAAGCCTTTTAAACATGGTTTCACCGAGTTCACCCTGTCCAACGGCATGAAGGTCTATACCCGCAAAACCGATTTCAACGCCGACGCTGTCTCGCTGGAAATGGAGGGCGCAGGCGGCACCTCACTATACGGCGACGAGGATATCCCCAACTTCAGCCTCATTTCCAGTTGCGTGAGCGAGGCGGGCGTGGGTGACTTTGACATCATCACATTGCGCAAGATGCTCACGGGCAAGTCAGTACGCGTCAGTCCATCAGTCGGCGCCAAGAGCCAGGGCATCAATGGCACCTCATCGGTGAAGGACATGAAGACCATGTTTGAACTGGCACACCTGTATTTCACCTCGCCACGACGCGACACCACAGCATTTAACGGGTTCATCAGCCGTAACCGCTCATTCCTCACCAACAGGAACGCCTCGCCCAAGGTGGACTATAACGACTCCATCAGGGCCATCCTTTACGGCCATCACCCGCGCATGGAGCCCGTCGTGCAATCGACACTGGACCATGTGAGCTATGACCGCATCATGCAGATCTATCAGGAGCGTTTCAGCGACGCCTCCAACTTCAAGACGGTCATCATTGGCAACTATGACGAGGATGAACTGCGCCAACTGTTGTGCCAATACCTGGCGACTCTGCCCTCAACAGGCAAGCACGAGCAGACCAATTACAGCAACATCCCGCAAGTTGTTGGCGGTCAGTCGGTACACAAGTTCTCCAAGAAGATGGCGACACCGCTGGCCAATGTCAGTATCTACTACACCGCCGATGTGCCGTTCACCGCACAGAGCGACCTGGAACTGGATTTCTTGAAGCGTTGCCTGTCAATTGCCTATACCGACTCGGTGCGTGAGGAGAAAGGCGGCACCTACGGTGTGAGCGTGGACTTTGAACTGGCCAAGGACGACAAGCCCAATGCCACCTTCAAGATCTCCTACAACGCCGATCCCGACCGTTACGACGAACTCAACCCGATGATTTATCAACAGCTGAGCAACATCGCCGCTAACGGACCTCTTGAGTCAAGCATGGATAAGGTGAAATTGTACCTCACCAAGCAGTATGCCCAGATGGCGATTACCAATGACTACTGGAGCTATATCATTTGGCATGAGCTGGACGACGATGTGGACTTTGACCGTGACTACTGCAAGATGGTCGAGAACATGACTGCCCGTGATGTGCAGCGCATGGCCAGGCAACTGCTTGACGCAGGACGCTGCATCGAGGTCACCATGCTGTCTGAGTAACCCATTTCATCATCAGCCGTTTGACGGTAATCATGCCCCCATCATTTTTGGGGGCATTTCTTGTCATAAATACCAAAAAATGATGATTGCATGGCACGGTATTGATGGCTAATTTTGCCACTGAATCAAAAAAACACTGGCAACGATGAAGGAGCAGAAGATATATGAGGCCGACGACAAAATGATATCGCTCATCGGTGACAACTATAACCTGCTGCAGGCTCTGGGGAGTTTTGGCATCAGCCTCGGGTTTGGTGACAAGACCGTTCGTGAGACCTGCGAGAAAAACGCAGTGGACACCCACACATTCCTGGCTGTGGTCAACTTCACCATCAACGGCATTGGGGTCGCAGAGGACGATGAGCACATCTCAGTATCCACCCTGTTGCATTATCTTGAAGCCAGCCATGCCTATTTCATCGACTTCCAGTTGCCATACATCCGCCGCGAACTGGAAGAATCACTCAACGAGAACAACGCCCCCACTCAACTCATCATGAAACTCTATGACGCATATGCCCATGAGATACGCCGCCACATGAACTATGAGCAAAAGACACTGTTCCCTTATGTGGAAAAACTCCTTGAAGGCCAGCCCGCCAGCGACTACAATGTGGAGACTTTCTCCAAGCATCATGCAGCTGCCGACCAGCAGCTGAGAGAGTTGAAAATCCTCATCATCAAGTATTTGCCGCAAGACGGACTACACAACAACCAGTTGACCGCCGCCCTGCATGATATCTATGAAAACGAGGAATGGTTATCCCAGCACGCCTTGGTCGAGGACCATATCTTTGTCCCTGCCATCCGCCGCCTGGAGCGACTCGTCAAGCACGGCGATGTGACCCGCAACATTACCAACATGGTTTTCAAGGATGGCGTCCCTGGGCGTGAGACGCTCTCGGCCCGCGAGAGGGAAGTGATCATCGCCCTTGTCCAGGGGATGGCCAACAAGGAGATTGCCGTCCATTTAGGTATCTCGGTCAACACCGTCATCACCCACCGCCGCAACATTGCACAGAAGCTCCAGATTCACAGCCCAGCAGGACTGACCATCTATGCCATCGTCAATGGCCTTGTCGACATCAACGCCGTGAAACTGTAATGCAGCAGCAGCGGCTGGCATCACGGCGAGCCTTATTCCGCACATCATAGGCTTTCTACAACGATTGCGCTGGAGCAGCCCGTCCCGGTCGATAAGCACCGAATGGTGGGGGCGGCGGTTTTTTGGGGGGCGATACAATGTGACCCACCACACCCCCACCCTTGTGGAACAACAGGGATTGTGGACGATGATGGCGGGAGGGCAGCCGCTTGTGAACCGCAAAAACACAATGCTTAACGGCGCTTTAACGACTCATGATAAACCTGGCTGCGCCCCGGCAAGCCGAGGGGGGTTGGTATTGCCCCCCTTAGGGTTTGCACCAGTTTTCCCGCGCGACGGCACGGTCATGCCGCCCGGCGGCAATCATGACTCCCCGCCCCCATGTCTTGAAAAAACCTTGGGAATATTCCCGCACATATCCAAGTCACCGATGGGGTCACGGCGCACTTATTGTTTGTTGATATGCATCAAGACTTGCTGTGCAATTGACCTCATTCCCTTGACCGTGGGATGGTTCTGTTTCTTGTCAATATCTTTCAGCTCGATATATGGAATGCCGTAATGGTTACAAATCACTCTGGTCGATTCCTTGAAATCCTTGTCCAGGATGTCATTGATGAGAAAGAAGATTCTGACATTGGGATACCTCTCCCTTGCCTGCTGGAGCAGGTAAGCCAATGAGGGACGATAGGTGTAGAAGTCGGCCCGGGCGAAATCATCATATTGATAGTCGCCCAATTCGGCCCCAGCCCAGTCGTCGTTGGTGGCTCCAAAGATGAAAATCACATCAGGGCTGCCCAGGCGCGGCAATCGGGTGACAAACGACCTGTAGCTGTAATCTTCATTGTTGTAGCCGTGGTTGCTGATCGTGGCACCGCTGTAAGAGTCAATTTTCTCAACGAGGCAGCCAGCCTGATTGATGACCTGCCACCACCAGGTCTGGGTGACATTGTCCACATCGGTTCTTGAAGTGTCGGCAGGGGTATAGTACCAGGTCTCGTTTCCCTCGGGTATATACCCCTGGAAAGTCGAGTAAGAGTCACCCAAAACCGAAACGCGTAACCGATGCTGCGCACTCGCCAACAGCGGAATCATCAGCATGAGAAGCAATATTTTTTTCATAACCTGATAAAGATTGTTGTCATTAATCGCACAAATGTAGCGAATATTTCTTTGCCAAACACTCATCTTCTCTTTTTTTCGGTGATGTATTGTTCATGAGGCGCTGGTACTCGTCCTGCGGTTGGCATTTGGCCAAATTAAAGATTAATAACTTATTATATGCAGGATTTTTCGAAATTTAATGGTAAATTTGTCCGTTTATCGTGCAATATAAAATGAAAATAGCCCTACAACTGATTTTGATGACGGCATTTGCGCTGTATGCCACCGTGGCACAGGCCGCTGTCAAGACCGAAGGCAACTTCGTGACAATCGACATCGAGAATGCCCGGGCAGGTGCCGCCCGCGTGGTGCGCCTGCAAGTAGTGAACGACAACATCATGCGCGTGCAGGCCACCTGCGAGGCACAACTGCCCGCCAAGCCGGCGAGCCTGATGATAGTGCCGCAGACGGCCAAGCCCAAGTTCACGGTCACCGACAATGGCGACAGCTATTGCGTCAAGGCCAAGAATGTGACGGCTACCGTCAACAAGGCCGACGGCCGCATCAAGTTCACCGACAAGGGTGGCAAGGTGCTGGCGACTGAGGCCGTGGGCGGCAAGTCGTTCAAGCCGTTCAAGGTGCCCGAGCGCGAAATCGGCGTCGGCACCCTGACCGACGATCAGAGCAAGGGGTTGACCTGGACGCTCAAGTTCGAGAACCAGGACGAGGCGCTCTATGGCCTGGGCCAGCACCAGTCGGGCGAACTCAACATGAAGGGCAAGAACGAGGACCTGTTCCAGTATAATACCAAGGTGAGCGTGCCCATGGTGCTGAGCACCAACGGCTACGGCATCCTGTGGGACAGCTACAGCTATTGCCGCTTTGGCAACCCCGAGGATTACCTGCAGCTCAACCGTGCCTTCAACCTCTATGACAAGCACGGCAAGAAAGGCAGCCTGACGGGCACCTATACCGACAAGAACGGCCAACGCCTGGTGCGCGGCGAGGACTCCCTCTATTTTGAGTTTGACATGCCCGCAGGATCGGAACTGGGCAAGTTGACCGAGCCCGGCGGCATCAAGAACCTGCCGAAGGGCTTTGCCCTGAACGGCTCGACGGTGGTCTATGAAGGCTTCATCGAGCCCAAGGGGGGCGCGGGCGAGACGCTGCGCCAGTTCATCCTCTACTATGCCGGCTACATCAAGGTGTACATCGGCGGCGAGGAAGTGGTTCCCGAGCGCTGGCGCACGGCATGGAACCCCAACGCCTGGAAATTTACCGCCCAGGTGCCATCAGGCATAAAGACGCAGCTGCGCATCGAGTGGCAACCCGACGGCGATGTGTCCTATTGCGGACTGCGCGTGTCGGCACCCCGCAGCGCTGCCGAACGCGAGCAACTCACCGTGTGGAGCGAGATGAGCCGCGACATGGACTACTACTTCATCACCGGTGAGAGCTTTGACGAAATCATCTCGGGCTACCGCACCCTCACGGGCAAGGCTTCGTTGTATCCCAAGTGGGTGCTGGGCTTCTGGCAGAGCCGCGAGCGCTACAAGAGTTCGCAAGACATCGAACAGACGCTTGCCGAGTTCCGCAACCGCCGCATCCCCGTCGACAACATTGTGCAGGACTGGAACTACTGGAAACTGGAGAACTGGGGCGACCACACCTTTGAGGCCTCGCGCTACCCCAACCCGCAGGCCATGCTCGACTCGGTACACGCCATGGGCGGCCGATTCATGATCAGCGTTTGGCCCAAGTTCTATGAGACCGTCGACAATTACAAAGCGCTTGACGCCAAAGGCTGGATTTACAGGCAAGCCATCGTCGACGACATCCACGACTGGCTGGGATTCCGCGGTTCGTTCTATGATGCCTATGACGCAGGCGCCCGCAAGCTGTTCTGGAAACAGATGAACGACAACCTGTACAAGAAATACAACTATGCTATCGATGCCTGGTGGATGGATGCCAGCGAGCCCAACATACGCGACTGCACACCCATGTGGTACCGCAAAGCCCTGTCAGGCCCCACCGCCCTGGGCAGCGCAACCGAATATTTCAACGCCTACTCTATCGTCAATGCCGACGCCATCTATACCGGCCAGCGTGCCACAGGCAACAACAAGCGCGTGTTCCTGCTCACCCGCAGCGGTTTTGCCGGCGAGCAGCGCTACTCGACCGCCACCTGGAGCGGCGACATCGGCACCCGCTGGGAGGACATGCGCGCCCAGATGACGGCAGGCTTGAACTTCTCGATGTCGGGCATCCCCTTCTGGGGCATGGACCAGGGCGGATTCTGTGTCGAGAACCGCTATGTGGCCGCACAGCAAGAGTTTGACCAAACGGGCCGCGAGAACAGCGACCTGACCGAATGGCGCGAACTGCAAGCCCGCTGGAACCAATTCGGTTGCTTCATCCCCCTGTACCGTGCCCATGGCCAGTGGCCCCTGCGCGAGGTGTGGAACATCGCCCCCGAGGGTCATCCCGCCTATGAGAGCATCGTCTATTACCACAAGCTGCGCTACCGCATGATGCCCTACCTCTACTCGATGGCCGGTTGGGCCCATTTCAAGGATTACACGCTCATGCGCGCCCTGGTGATGGACTTTGCCAGCGACAAGAATGTGCTCGACATTCCCGACCAGTGGATGTTCGGTCCCGCCTTTATGGCCTGCCCCGTAGGCTATTACAAAGCCCGCAACCGCCAGGTCTACTTCCCCGAGCAGTGCGGTTGGTATGACCTGTACAGCGGCGAATTCATCAACGGTGGCCAAAAACTCATCGTCGATGCCCCCTATGGCCGCATTCCCGTCTATGTGCGTGAAGGCAGCATCATCCCCTTCGGTCCCGAGATCCAGTGGAGCGACGAGAAACCCGCCGAACTCATCAACCTGTATGTCTACACCGGTGCCGACGGCCAGTTCCAACTCTATGAGGACGAGGGTACCAACTACAACTACGAGAAAGGCAAATATGCCACCATCGACTTCAACTACGATGAAGCCACGCGCACGCTCACCATTGGCGAACGCAAGGGCGACTTCAAGGGTATGCTCAAGCAACGCCGCTTCAATGTCGTAGTCATCACCCGCGACAATCCCCGCGAACTCGACCTCGAGAATCCCGCAGGGCAGATGGTAGAGTACAACGGCAAGCAAGTGACCGTCAAACTGTAATGTGTGAACTCATAACAAAAGACGATAACCAGTTAACACAAAATGAAGTTTCATCGATTGATATGGCTCGCGGCCAGCATCGTAATGGCGTTGCAACTCACGGCACAGCCCGCTGGAGCCTATCTGAATCCTGTCATACCGGGCTTCAACCCCGACCCGTCGATTTGCCGCGTCGGTAACGAATACTATGTCGTCAACTCCACATTCCAGTACTTTCCCGGCGTACCCATCTATCACAGCACAGACATGGTGAACTGGGAGCAAATTGGCAATGTGCTCACCCGCGACTCGCAGCTGCCGCTCAACCAAGCCTCGTCGTGGCTGGGCATCTATGCCACCACCATCCGCTATCACGAGGGCACTTTCTACATGATCACGACCAATGTGGGCAACGGCGGCAACTTCATGGTCACCGCCACCGACCCGCGCGGCCCGTGGAGTGAGCCCATCTGGCTCAAGCAGCAAGGCATCGACCCGTCGCTCTACTGGGAAGACGGCCATTGCTACATGGTGAGCAACCCCGGCGACAAAATCTGGCTGTGCGAGATAGATGACAAGACGGGCGAACAGCTCACCGAGAGCGTTGCCCTGTGGTGTGGCGACGGCGGCCGTTATCCCGAGGCGCCGCACATCTACAGAAAAGACGGCTACTACTATCTGCTCATCTCGGAGGGCGGCACCGAACTCGCCCACTCGCTCACGATAGCCCGCAGCAAGAACATCGAGGGCCCCTACATCTCCAATCCCGACAATCCCATCATGACCAACTGCAGCCAGAAGGGCCAAACCCTACAGGTGCAGGGCACTGGACACGGCGACTTTGTGCAAGCCCCCGACGGCTCGTGGTGGGTCATCTTCCTAGCCTACCGCAACTTTGGCGGCACTTATCACCACCTGGGCCGCGAGACCTATCTGGCTCCCGTACAATGGCCCGAGGGCGGCTGGCCCGTTGTGAACGGCGGTGAACCCATCGACACGCTGATGCAAGCCAACCTGGGCGGCATGCCTGTGCGCAGGCTGCGCACGGTCACCCACGAGGACCTCATGGCCTGGCCCGAGCGCCCCATGTGGATGCACATCCAGAGCCCCATCGAGGCCAACTATGAACGCACTGACGGCCGCCTGCGCCTGCATGCCGGGCAACCCGTTGCCACGACCGACCATCCCACCTTTATCGGCATGCGCCAGACCAGCGAACGCATGACCGTACAGGTCGATGTGGATGCTGCCCATATCAGCGAGGGCGACGAAGCCGGAATCATCATCTATCAGATTGACGACGGATGGCAATCGCTGTCATGCACCCGCCAGAATGGCGAACTGATTGTGAAGCTGGATTGCCGCCTCAAGACGATGAGCGACATCAAGACCTACAAACTTGACCAGTCCAAAGCAAGGCTGCGCATCTCCAGCGACGGCCTCACCTACCGATATGAATGCTCGACCGACGGCGGCAAGACCTGGCACGAGCTGGGCAGCCAAAGCTGTACCCTGTTGAGCACCGAGATGGCCGGAGGCTTCACGGGCGTTGTCCTGGCCTTGTACGCACAAGGTTCCAAGGACTCCTATGCCGACTTCACCAACTTCGGCTACCAAGAGTATTGAAACAGGTTAAAGAACCAGAAAGGACAAGACGATGAAATCAGACACTAAAGTTCTGCACGAAATCACGCCATTGGGCGACAGGGACTTCATGTATGTCGCCGACCGCTACAAGAGCGAGTTCAACTATCCCATCCACTGTCATGACATGATGAACATGATGGAGCTGAACTTTGTAGAGAATGCCGCCGGCTGCCTGCGCGTGGTGGGCGACAGCAACGAGGTGATAGGCCCCTATGACCTCGTGCTCATCACCAGTTCCGAACTGGAGCACGCGTGGGAGCAGAACGGCCGCCCGGCAACCGACATCCACGAAATCACGATTCAGTTCCGCCTTGATTTCGACCACGAGAACAGCGCATTCCTGACCAACCCGTTTGACTCCGTCTACAAGATGCTGGTGCGGGCGCGCAAGGGTCTGGCATTCCCAATGTCATCCATCATGCGGGTCTATCGCCAACTCACCAACCTGTCGAGCATTAAAGAGGGCTTTGTGGCCGTGCTGGAACTGCTCGACATCCTGTATGAGCTCTCCAAAGGTGAGGCCACCGAACTCTCATCGTCGGCCTTTGCCCAGGTGCCCGTGACCAGCGACTCTCGTCGCGTGCTCAAGGTGAAGAACTACATCGACGCGCACTACATGGAGCCGCTGCGCCTCACGCAACTGTGCGACATGGCAGGCATGACGCCGAGTGCCTTCTCCCGTTTCTTCAAACTGCGCACCGGCAAGACGCTCAACGAGTACATCATCGATGTGCGCTTGGGCTATGCTACCCGCATGCTGGTCGATACCACGAGCACCATTGCCGAAATCAGTTACAGCTGTGGTTTTAACACATTGAGCAACTTCAACCGCCAGTTCAAGAAAGGCAAGGGCTGCAGCCCGTCGGAGTTCCGCAAGAAATACCGCAAGACCAAAATCATCATCTAGAATACAACAAGAATTCAGATAATCAACACAATGAGAAGAAACTTAATTTTACTATTGCTTCTGGCACTTTGGGCAACGGCCCAAGCGGCCATCAAGCTGCCTGAAATCATTGGCAACGACATGGTGCTGCAACAACGCACCCAGGCCCGCTTGTGGGGCAAAGCCGATGCTGGTGCCACCGTGAGCGCCGATGCCGACTGGCTGGGCCAGCCGGTGACCACCCAAGCCAACAACAGCGGCAACTGGTCACTGATGCTGCCCACGCCCGCTGCCGCCAAACAGGAACACCGCATCACGCTGCTGGAAAACGGCCGTCAAGAGGTTGTGCTGGAGCGCGTGCTCATCGGCGAGGTGTGGTTCGCCTCGGGACAATCCAACATGGAGATGCCCCTGAACGGATTCTGGAACTGTCCCGTTGAGAATTCCAACGAGGTCATCGCCACCGCACGCGAGAACCGCTGGCTGCGCATCGCGCAAATCAAGCAAAACGGACAGACCAAGCCCGTCGAGGAGGTGCACGGCAATTGGCTGGTGCCCTCGCCCGAGACCGCGCCGTGGATGAGCGCTACAGGCTTCTTCTTCGGCCAGATGCTGCAACGCGTGCTCGACATCCCCGTGGGCGTGATTGCCTGCGCCTGGGGCGGCTCGAAAGTCGAAGGCTGGGTGCCCGAGGAAATCGTCAAGACCTATGACGACATCGATATCTCCAAGGAGCAAAAAGAAGGCTGGAACGGCACCTGGTGGCACTACTATACCCCCGTCATCATGTATAACGGCATGCTGCACCCCCTGCGCCATTACACCATCCGCGGCTTCATCTGGTATCAGGGCGAGTCCAATGTGGGCAAGGAGCAGACCTATGCCCAGCGCTTGAAGGACATGGTCGACAGTTGGCGCAAGGACTTTGGCGGCACCGCCCAGCAACTGCCCTTCTATCAGGTGGAAATCGCACCTTATGGCGGCTATGGCAAGTGGCTGAGTTCAGCGCTGCTGCGTGAGGCCCAGCACAATGCCGCACAACTTATCGAGAACTGCGGCATTGTCTCGACCAACGACCTGGTCAAGCCCTACGAATTCAACCAGATACACCCGGCACAAAAGCGTGAGGTGGGCAACCGCCTGGCCTATATGGCCCTGAACCGCACCTACGGCTACAAGAGCATTGTTTGCGATTCGCCCGAGTATGACCACATGGAAATCAACGGCAACGAAATCGAGGTGTTCTTCAAGAATGCCGACGAGGGTCTCTCGCCCTGGCAAGACATCGAGGGTTTTGAGATAGCAGGGGTCGACGGCGTGTTCAAGACTGCCCGGGCCACACTCAACGAAGGCCACAAGTCAATCATGGTATCCTCGAGCGAGGTGCCCGAACCAGTGGCAGTGCGCTATTGCTTCAAGTCATTCCAAATCGGGAACCTCAAGAACATGCGCGGTCTGCCCGTTGTTCCTTTCCGTACCGACAAGTAATTCAAGTTTCTAAAGTGTAGAGCACTTGGAAACTTGAAGGTTAGAGGTTAGAGAACTAACAACTGAAAACCAGGGACTAGAAACTAAAAACTAAAAATATAACATTATGAACAAATCAGATTTTATAGCATTCATCCTGCTGGCTGCATTGACCCTCGGTTTCTCGGCCTGCAGTGGCAGCGACCAGCCCGATGAGCCTCGGCTGGCAGCACCTGCCGTGGTCAGCACATCGCCCGAAAACGGCTCGACGACAGTAGAACCTGGCGCCATCAGCGTGACCATCACCTACGACAAGACGATTACCATGACGGCAAGCGACATCAGCAAGATTCAGGCTACCGGAGCCACCATCGGCAATGTCCGCACCATGAGCGCCGCCCTGATGCTCACCGCCACCTGTGCCGAAGAGGGCCAGGCCGTGACCATCACCATTCCCGCCGGAGTCATCAAGAACACCGACGGCGTGGCAGCAGCGGCCTATTCACTGAAATTTACCACCAAGAAGACCGAGTTGCCCAACCCCGATGCCCCCGACGGACACGAGTCGGCCGCCCAGGCTGTCCTCAACATGACCCCAGGCTGGAACCTGGGCAATACGCTCGAGAGCTACGGCGACTGGATTGGTAACCATCAGGAACCCTACCGATATGAGACCGCATGGGGCCAGCCCGTCACCGATGCTCACCTGATGCAGGCTTTCAAGGAAAAAGGCTTCAAGGGCATCCGTGTTCCCGTGACATGGTTTCAGCACATGGATGACCAGGGCAATGTGGACGAGGCTTGGATGAACCGCGTGCAGGAGGTTGTGGACTATGTCATCAACCAGGGCATGTATTGCATCCTCAATGTGCACCACGACACCGGTGCCCACAATGCCGCATGGGTTGTCGCCAGCCCCTCGCTGCAACTCGACCGCTATGCCAAGCTGTGGACACAGATAGCCACCCGCTTCCAGAACTACGACCAGCACCTGCTGTTCGAGGGCTATAACGAGATGCTCAACACTGCCCAGCAGTGGAACCAGCCGAGCAATCTGTCCGATCTCGAGTTCGTGAACCAGCATGCCGCCAAGTTTGTCGAGGCAGTGCGCGCCACCGGTGGCAACAACACCTACAGGAACCTGATTGTTTCGACCTATGCTGCCGCCCATGGCACCGCCGTGTTGAACGGTCTTGCCATCCCCACCGACCCGTGCGGCAACCAGAGCCACATCGCCGTCGAGGTTCACTCCTATGACCCTTGGGATTGGTTACACACCTACAACATGACCTGGACCAGCCAGTGCCGCGAGGTGCTCAAGAGCATGTTCAAGGATCTGGAAACCTACTTCATCTCCAAGGGATATCCCGTTATCATCGGCGAGTATGCCACCAACGGTGCCGGCGAAATCACCATTGACAAGAACAGCACCACGGCCCAGAAGGCTGAGGCTGGCAAGCAAGCCGGCGACATGAACCGCCTGTGCAAGCAGTATGGTGCCGCCTCGTTCTATTGGATGCTGCTCGTTGACGGAGCCGACCGCAGCGAGGCCACCTTCCACTGGTCGATGGAACAAGTTGCCGACTCGATTGTCAATGTGTATAAATAAAGAGGTATTAGGAATTATTGGTGCCCGTTAAATCTTTTTTGCGGCCGTAAAAAACAGGCTGAATCCCGTTGCTGGGGTTCAGCCTGTTTCGTTTCCTTTGTTTTTGCTACAAAACACAAATAATTACTTGAGGTCAGGCAACTGCTCACGAGTAATGACATAGGCATTGGACATGGCGTTCTTCCACCAGGCATCGCTGCAGAAGTTGCTGCCATACCACACCATGAACGAACCCCACTTGGCACCAGCGCCCCAGATGTCAGAAATGTTGGCAAAACTGGTGTTACCGTCAGCGCCACACTCGCCCAAGATAACCATCTTGCCGCTATAGGTAGCCTGAATTTCATCAAACTCCTGCTTGTTCTGTGCGGCGTTATAGCCGTACAGGTCGCGGGCAATGATATCCACATACTCGTTGCCGGGATACCAATCGGTGTCCTGGTTGTATTTAGAACTGTCGCCGTTGTAATTCTGAGTGGTCCATACCCAAATGAGGTTTTTCACGCCCTTCTGCTTGAAGTAGTCAAACATGGCAACCCACAACTGCTTGTAGGTATCGGCACCGTCGTATCCCCACCAGAACCACCCCGTGGTCCAAGAGGCCTGTTGCTTGGCGCATGAATTGCCTGCGCCCTCGTGGAAGGGACGCCACATGGCAGCAACGCCTGCATCCTGCAACTTGAGCAAGACATCAGCCACCTTGTCCATCTGGCCATAGAACCACTGGTTTTCCCAAGTGCCGCTGACCAAGGCATTGGATGCCTTGAAAGTGGTCTGACTGGGCGTGCAGGTTACACCTGAGCCATCGCTACCGGGAACGGTGCTCGCAGTGAGAGGCACATTGAAATGCCACATGAGTTGGACGATACCACCGGCGTCGAACCACTCCTTGACAGGCGTTATGTCGTTGTAGTTGATCCAGTTGTTCTCGGGTACATAGATCTGGATGAAGTCATAGCAGTTCATGGCCGGATATTTACCGGTCACGCCCTTCACATAGTCGGCCAGACGATGATTCCAGTTCACCTCGGCCATGACGCTCGAGATGGTCTTGCTGCCATACTGCGACCACATATAAGCCATCAGTTTCTTGGCGGGTTCGGTAGTAGCGGCCACAGGTTCCTGTCCTTCGGCAGGAGGAATCACGGTAGCCTTCTTGGTCTTGAAGTTCAAGGTAAACTCCGGAGCTGATGCCGACGCGTCGGTAGTAGAAACGATAGCGCCCTTGGCCACCTTGACAGTATAGCTGGTGCCAGGAACGAGCGATAACGGAATATCCACCGCCATCGTCGTCTGCGCATTGCTCTTAGCAGCAACAGCAGTGCCATTGAGCGTGATGCCAGTCGAGGATGCGACCTTGACCGTCGTGTTATAGGTCAGTGTGAGCACCGTGGTGGTTTCGGCATCCACCTCGGCCCCCTCGGCGATGGTCTGCTGGCGCAAGGTCACGGTCACGCTGGGCGTGGGTTCATCCGGGTCATCTTCACCACTACACGAGGAGAAAGTGAATACCGCAGGTAATAGCATAAAGGCCAATAACGCAAGATTAACGAGATGATTTCTTTTCATTGTCTTTACCTTGTAATGTTGAGCAAAATTGGATTTTATCCGATTGATGGCTTCGCCTAGGCAGAGAGAAAACTAGTTTTTATCTGCTCTCGGCTCGCTCATCAATTGTTGGACTCGGGCAGTGATTGATGCGATGTAACGGGCACGGCATTGCTCGGGCACCGTCTGCGCCATCTTGTGCAGGCAGTCCTGATAGGATATCCACGCCCGGCGGGCATGGCCTATAGCCGACTTGCGCTTGAGCCCGCTCTGACCGATGAGTTTGAAATAAGCGCTGTCGATGGGTGCCATATCAGGCCACTCGCCAATCTCGGCGACATCGTCGGTACCATAGAGTGCATCATTCAAGATGGCGTCGAGGCTCATGACTTGCGTCTTGGTGCCCACACGGGCTTCGGCCTCCAGTGCCTGCCATTCGCCATAGGCCTTTTTAGCCTTTTCGGCTGCATGGTAGAACTCGGGGTAGTGACGCAACACATCATCAACGCGTGCCGAGCACAGCGTGTCTCCGGGCTCCACAGCGATGGTGTCGATGCCATAACCCTCGATATTGGCAATGAGGTCTTCCTCCTGATGAGTGTTATCCTCTTCCTCCTTGTAATAATGACATGAAGTCAGCATCAAGGCTAACGACACGACAGCAAACAAAGAGAGGAGTTGCCGACAGTTAAAAAGCAATTTCATCATTGGTGTGTTTTTAAAATATTCCCGCCGCCATAAATATGGAGCGGCGGGAATATTATAGAAATTGAATGTCAATTGGATTACATGGGAGCTACAGTCACCTTGGTCAAGACGAAGTTCTGACCCTGGACGATGAATGTGCCGCCCCACCATTGCTGGGTGTAAGCCGCATCGAGCATGGCCTGTGTGAGCGTCATCTTGATGCAGTTGCCGTTGCCAGCAAAGTCATAGGCACTAAACTCGCCCTCGGCAGCCTCGGCAACAGCCAGATAGGTGGGACCCCAGTGGCCCTCAACAATCTTGGCCTGCCAGCCAGCGGCAACCTCGCCATAGAAGCGAACCACGCTGCCTTCCTGCGGGTTGCAAGCAGCCAGTTCGGGCGACGCATCGGTACCGATGGTGATGTTGTTGTCCCAGCCGCTGGTATCCTCACGGCCTTCCCAGATCACCTGTTCAGCGCCTGCACCGATAAACTTCACGTACTGCAGTTTGATGCCATCACCCCAGATAACCATACCCATGCCGCCGTTGCCAAACATTTGAGCAGCCTCTTCGGCAGTGATGTTAAACACGAGGTCGGTGACACCTGCACCAGGCCGGATGTTGCCATCATCACCATACATGCCTGCCAGGCCACTGAGCGGAGTACTCCAGTCACCCATGCGGAAGTTGAAGACAGGATTACTGTTGGTTGCGACAAAGTGAACGGTCATCTGACCAGGACCGGTGATAGCCTCTTGGAACTTGGTCCACAGGTCGCCGCTCCAGTTAAATACGCCCCAACTGCTCCAGCCATTCAGTTCCTCGTTACCCTGCCAGATAACACCGGCGAGTTTGCGGATCTCGAGAGGATAGGTAGCAGTGATGTTGGAGTTCTGCTTAACGACTACATCACCATCCACCAGATAGTCGGGAACAGTAAAGGTCAAAGTGTTGCCCGAGATGGAGTATTCATCGGCGCTCAGGGGAGCAGAGCCGCCAGGCAACTTAACCTCGATGATGCGGTCGAAGTTCTCACCATACAAGGTGACAATGTCACCAGCAACGAGGTCGGTGTTCTTTGATGCACCAGTGATGACAACGGTGGGAACCGAGAACGCATCGGTCTGCAATGCATCGCCCGAATAGAGCAGCAGCGAGATAGCACCCGACTTACACTCGGCGGGAACAGTTGCAATAATGGCCCTGTTGTCTTCCGAAACAGTGAAATCGGAAGCGACACCACCGGCGAACAGCACTTGCTCTACCGTGTGCAGGTTGGTACCGTGGATCACGATCTGCTCGCCAAAGTCGGCAGCGGCAGGCTCAAGGCTCAGATAGCTGGCCGAAACGATCTCGAGCGGAGTCTCGTAGGTGTACTCCCAGTCAGCACCGTCATTCATGGTGATGGTACCGGACTCGGCAGCCAGAGGCACGCGAACACGGATCTCGCGACGCGAAACATATTCAAAGTCTTCGGCGATCACCGAGGCGCTTCTGGTGAAGACAACCTCAGCAATGTTGTAGACATAGTCACCCGTGATTGAGATGATGTCGCCTGCACTCAGGCCAGTGACGGGAGTTACCTCGGTCACCTCGATGGGTTCTTCAAACACGAGCGTACCAATCGAAACGACAGTATCGTTGCCGGCAACCAGTCTGATGTGACCAGGAACGGTCTCGTCGGGCACATTGCAATAGATGTTCTCATTGTCGCTGCGGTTGAAAGCCGAGCGCTCAACGATGGCATTACCCGGGAAGATGACTTTGTCCACCTTCTGCATGTTGGTACCCGT
>Ga0310695_10004409_pt1 | contig 26015 bp, 21 predicted proteins | sample RumenRJG_04DNA_FD_203882 | JGI IMG/M metagenome (GOLD analysis project Ga0310695, IMG submission 203882) | Bovine rumen microbial communities from Lethbridge, Alberta, Canada - RJG_04 (v2) (version 2) | ecosystem: Host-associated > Mammals > Digestive system > Stomach > Rumen | place: Canada... | reverse complement strand
GCTTCGATGAGGGTTGGCAGGATGTCTTCGTACTGAACAAGTGCGTCGCTGACACTTCCGGCTGCTACTTTCCCCGGATATCGGACAATCATCGCGCTCGACTGCCCGTAGCGGAAGCATGTCCATTTGCCAAAAGGCATCTGCGGACCTTGCTCGCTAAGCACAATCACAAGTGTGTTCTCGTCTGCTCCAGCTTGTTTCAAAGCAGACATCGTCATGCCTACTTCGTCGTCGAAAAGTCGTATCTCGGCCAGATAGTTGCAGAAGTCTTCGCGTGTCTTAGCGTTATCCACACAATTGGGCGGCAGCTTGATGTCTGAAGGATTGAACTCCGACGGGTCACCAGCATCCCAAGGCATATGACTGTTGATGCTGCAAACGAAGAGGCAGAAGGGCTGACTGCTGTCGCGCTGCATAAACTCGAGAATGCCTTCGGGCGTGGATTTCTTAGGATGCGAGTCTGTGCATCCAACGACAAAGCCGGGTATCTTCTCGAAGCCATACACCTTGGGCTGGTTCACCGGATGGTCTTTTCCTGCTCTGCCCACACGATAGCCGAGGTCGGAGAGGTAGTGCGTCACACTCTTCACCCTCGGATATGTGGCTTTATGATTCAAGAAAGAACCATGATGGGCGGGATAAAGACCTGTATACATTGAGGCACGAATCGGCACACTTATTGCCATCGAAGCAAAGTTGTTGGTCATAAGCATACCTTCACTGGCAACACGATCGATGTTGGGCGTAGCAAGGTTCTGTCCTCCATAACAGCCCAATTCGCATCGTCCCATGTCGTCGGCAATGATGACAAGGATGTTAGGCTTCTGCGCCATAGCAGAAGTCACTCCAAGCGGCAACAATGTCAATGCATACTTCCTCATAATCTTTTTACCTTAAAACTGCTTATTGTTTCATCATTATATTTAGTTAAATCAATAGGTTTTGTGCTGCAAAGTTAGCTGTTTTTACGTTAACTTATACATGGCTACAAAAATATATACTCAAAATATAATATCAGACAACATGTATATCATTGGTTTAAAACAATATACATGATTATACAAAGATATATTATATGGACGATATATATATAAAATATAGAAGCAAAAGTTATATAGGAAACAGATTTATAAGCCTATTTCCTGGACATCTTGCTCAAAAGTGTCAGGATTAATGGCCATAGCACGAGTACGAACTCTATAGTTTAGTATGGTGTTGTATGAGTAGTTCAACACGCGTGCTATCTGGTGATTGCTTGTTATCCCAAGCCGAATAAGGGCAAAAATGCGCATGGAGGGAGTCAGGAGAGTATCCCCTTCATGCTTTCTATATTCAGGCAGAAGCAGCGCATTGAAATCGGCACTGAAAGTCGGGAACATAGACATAAGCAACTCATCAAGCCTATCCAACTGCTCTTTCTTACTGAAACTCTTCTGCAGCTCCCTAATGGATTTCTGAACCTGCTCGTATTGCGCTTTCTTCAGTTTCTGATCTGCCTTGATGGCAAACTCCTCAAACATGTTCGTAAGCTCACTATTTGACTCAAGGAGTTTTCCCAAATACGCATCTTTCAGCCGATTGGAGTCGCGCAACAATGTATTGGCTCGCGACAGGCTTTCGTTGTCATCTTGAAGAAGCGTGTTCTCGTTATTTACCTTTTCAGTCAAATCAATATGATTCTTCAGCAGCTTCAAGTTCTTCTCGCTGCGGAACAGAAGATACAGAATATATAAGAAGAAAAGGGAGACTATGGCAATCAAGAAAACAATCAGGATGGCATTCTGTCTGGATTTCTCTTTTGTTATGTCTGGAATGATTTTATCTATGTGGGTAATTTGCGAACGCATCCCATAGAACTCACCGTTTTCTATGGCGATGTTTACGTATTTGCTCACGTTGTGGGTCAGATGATATTGCTTATATAAATGTTCTGTCAGGTCAATGATGGATATAGAGGAGTTCTGTGCGTTCAGGATATCATTCTTGGTGGCCTCTATATAATAATGTGTAGCCTGTTCGTGTTTGCCCTGATGCTTGAAGCACTTTCCCAAAGAGGCATTGGCGAGCGTGTAGAGGATGTTATCTTCCTTCTTGATATACTTCAGAGCCTCTTCGAAATACTTTTGTGCCACATCATACTTTTCTTGCCTGCCATATACTCTTCCCAAAACGAAATTGTTCATTCCTTGGTCTTTTGAATAGTCCAGACTCTTCATGAACATTTCTATGCCCAGATTGTTGTATCTTTTGGCATTGATGGAGTCATTCACATATACTGCAAGGCGTTGATAGGTTATGCCATAATAGAAATAGTACAGACCGAGAATGCTGTCATTTACATTAGGAAATTCCAAATCGACAGACTTCAGCATGTCCAGTGCCTCGACAAACAGACAGGCCTGCGCCATGTTGAAACTGGATAAAATTCGCGATTCTGCCATCAAGTTCCCATCTCCGATTTTTTCAGATAGCATGCGCATCTTTTGAGAGAACTGGCTGGCATAGTCGTACGAGAACATCTGGGCATCCTGCAGCATACGGCGGTTGGTGTAATACCTGAACTCGTCACTGTAATCGGTATGCTTATGGAGTTGCAGCATGACAGAGTCCATCTGGCACTTCAAGCTGTCGCGAAAGAAAAGTTTTTTCTTTATTAGCCCATCCAGAATATTCAATTCACGGCGATTGTTGTCACTCATTTCTTTTTGGCCATTTCGTGTGCTGTAGAGATAGGCGCCAACCAAGAGAAGAATGATTACGAATGCAACTATATGTCGAATGTGTCTGCTCATAATAAATGCATGACAACGTTTGGGCAGAAGGCTAAATTCCGCACATTTTGCCGTCTTTCTGCCGCAAAGTTAAGGCTTATTTCCGAAAAGCGCAATAATTCAACAAGAAAATACCTGTCGAAAGCAAACTTTAGCAAAAAAAATCAATCCCCCACCCGACTCGACGACGATATATTAAATTGATTTAAGATTCTATCCTTAATGCCATTGCTGGTCACAGAAAGATTGAAGACTTTGGAAATATCACATTTCTTCAGGGAAGCTCCTCATCGGCCCTCTCAGGCGCGGATAAGACTCCCATATTTCGGGGTTCTTGCCTGCTCGGCTGTCGTGCATCTTACGAAGTGAACGGGATAGCTTCTTCTTCATCTGCGTCAGGACACTTCTGCAGGATGGTGCTTCTGCCAGATTATTCATGCAGTCCGGATCGCATTCGACATCATAAAGCTCATACTCAGGACGCTGCTGGGTTGCATGACGGAAATAAGGTACAAAGGCCGAGTCTGCACAATGTTCTATGATGAACTTCTTGGATGGCGAGCCGTCTATGTCGCAATAGCCGTTCACGGGGTTGCTCTCTCCTTGCGGAAGGGCATCTCCTGCAGGCATGCGTTCAGGATGGAAATTGTGTATGAGCAGATACTTTCCCTGCCGCATGCTGCGAATGGGATAGCCCCAGTTGTTCGGTCGGGCATAGGAATGACGCTCCCTTCCGCTGTAGATTTCATGGGGCTTGTATTCGTTTTCCCCTAAGCCAAGCAAGGGGGCGAGACTCAGACCGGAAAGAGGAATTGAGGAGTTCGGAGTTCCTGTCAGTTCCATAATGGTCGGAAAGATATCTATCAGACTGACTGTCGTCTGCTCTATGCCGTGACGAAGAGTGTGTCCCTGCCAGCAAATGGCCAATGGAACATGTATGCCTGCATCATAACAATTTGCTTTAGCGCTTGGGAAGGGCAATCCGTTATCGGCCGTCACGATAATAATAGTGTTCTGCATCATGCCGCGCCTCTCCAGCTCCTGAATGATTTGCCCGAGGTGGTTGTCGAACCATTCTATCTCAAAGGCATAGTCGAGCAAGTCTCCACGGACTTCTTTCACATCAGGCAGGTAGGCTGGCACTTCTGTACTGGCTTCCGTCTTGCCGCTCTTTCTCCAAGCGTCACGCGTATATGGGCGATGGGGCTCGTTGGCTCCATACCAGAAACAGAATGGCTGGTCCGGCGGAAGGGTATCGAGAAAGGCTCGGAAGTTGGCTGAGTAGTCTATATCCGAAATACCCTTGACTGGCGGCTCGAGCCGATGCCTGTTGTATTCCGGTCCTGCTGGGTTCTGTGTTCGGCCCGACACCTTCCAGTCGCCCGGCCCCCACCCTTTTCCTGTATAGCCTACATGATAGCCTGCCTCATGCAGAACATCGGTATAGCAGACATATCTCGAGGGGAAACTGCTGGCATGTGTCCCTGCCTCCTCAATCTGCCAGGGGAAAAGACCTGTAAGCATGCTGGCTCGCGAAGGGCTGCTGCCGGGGGAACAAGCATAGCAATTGCTGAAGAGTAATCCTTCCGAAGCGACGCGGTCGAAAGCAGGGGTGTGTATCCATGTCGAACCGTAAGCCGAGGCATGGGGATAGGACTGGTCGTCCGCAATAGCAACAAGTATGTTCGGCCTGACTTGCTTTTGAGCCAAACAACAAACTGGAGAAAGAAGCAACAGACCGGATAGTTTCATGCGAACATATAATTTTTTCCTTCTTGAGAAATTGAGAAATCATACTGGGGAAGCAGATATAAAGCATTCCTACTTTGCAGCTACGGGAGTCAGATATACATTACGGAACTCCAAAGGACCTCCTTCGCTCTGGAAGCCGATATATCCTTCCTTAGCCTCACATTGGGCTTCGTTCACCATCACGCCATTTATCGTGACCGTCACATGCCCACCCAGGCAAGAAATCTCCGTCTCGTTCCACTCTCCTGCAGGTTTCTCGACCTTCGTGTCATCCACAAGTTCTTTCTTGTAGAATCCATTGGGAGCGTCCACGCCTTCGATAGGAATGCCACCCATCAGCACGCCTAAATCCTCGCCCTTCATCTGACATTGTAAGCCTGTAGGCCAAACTTGGTCGCCTTCCTGAAGCATAACGAAGATGCCTCCGTCTGCAGGTTCAGCAGTCCAACGCCATTCTGTATGCAGCACGAAGTCGGAGTACTTCTGTTCGGTTCGCATATATCCGAATGGTTGACCCGAGATGCGTATCAGCCCGTCAGAAGAGGTGAATGTCTGGCTGGCATCTTCCTGACTGTTCTCGTCTGTTACAAATACCCAACCCGAGAGGTCTTGTCCGTTGAAAAGCGCTATCTTCTTCTGACTGCAAGAAATGGTCAGCAAGACGAAGCAACAAAGCAGCATAACTTTTGTTTTCATATTCTTCCTTTTTTAAGATTAATGAATGGTCAACTTATGGATGGGATGCCTTCCTTGCGATAGCCACTGGCTGTAAAAATAGCAAGCAGATTACCAGCCTCATCTGTTACTCGAACTTCGCAGAAGGGCAGATGATGGTGGTTCACAAGTTCCTGAGCCTGAGCCGAGATGATGCCCTTGCTAGCTCCACGAACGAAAGTGATGTTAGCTGTAGATGTAACAGTCAGGATGCCATGACTATTGGTGGCAGCCGCAAAAGCCAAATCAGCAAGCGTGAAGAGCAAGCCTCCCTGCACATAACCGCCAGCATTTAGATGGCGGGGCTCTATGCGAACTTGTGTACGAGCATAACCTTCTGCTATCTCTACTATCTCTATCCCATTCTGCCGAGCGAACTCGTCATGCAGGAAGAAATCCTTTAGTGCTTGAATGTCAGTTTGGTTCATCTGTAGTAAAATTTTGAATAGCTAGCTTCTCAGCCCAAACTCCTTCTTCAGACGTCGAAGCGTGCCGTTCCGCTTCATCTTCCGAATGATGCCGTTCACCATTTGCAGCAGGTCGTCCTGTCCTTTCCGCATCAGGATGCCAATCTCTCCATGATTGAAAGGCTTGCTCAGGAGAGGTGCTGCCAAACGAGAGTCAGCCTGCACATAATAGGGAGCTTCCGTTATCTCCGTAATCATCACATCAGCCTTACTTTATGTGAGCCCATTTGTTTTCGAAGTCCCAGATCTCGGCATCATACTTCAGGGCACGCTCGCATTCCTCTTTTGTCTTGCCTTTGGGAATGTTTGGACCCTTCATGTTGACAAACGGCTCGCCTGCATCATAAGCTGCCAGAACGGCATCGAAGAACTTCTGCCAGCGGACTTTGTAGAAGGTCTCCACCAGTCCGTCATAGTCGCGATTGGCATAGTCCGTGAGTCGGTACGTGTCGCCCCAGACGGTGATGATGGTGCGAGCGTTCATCTCGAAATAGTCTTTCTCGGCCTCAGTCGTGCCCCAAGCACGAGCATCACGAATCCAGTCGTCGAGCGAGAAGTCGTGACATTTCCTCACCTCCGAGACCATCTTGTCGCACATTCCCAAGAACTCTTTGGAAGCCGCTACCATTCCTTCTCTATCACCTGCTTTATAAGCATCCGAGAAACGTTTCCTTACGGCCAGAGCATTATTGCGAATGGACTGCCTACGTGTGTTGGCGAGGTCGAACTTGAGGTAGTTGGACGAGCCTTCCACCTTCTCCAGAATAGCTAATGCCTCGTCGAGATTCTTGATTTCGTAGCCCTTGCGGAGCTCTGTTGTCCAGTTCCATTCGCCTTCCAGGTTGGGGTGAGCGTTAATGATGCCAGCAGCACCGGTACTGGTGTGAGTGGTGCAGACCTTGTCCACCATCGTGTGCCAGAATGCCCGGTAGTTCGCATCCACTCGGCCAAGATGGCGGTCGGCGATATTGTCGATATAGGCATCGAAGCCGACGCCCGTGTCCCAAGCCTGAGTCAACAAAGCCTCATAGATAGGCTCGTTGACGCCAAAGCCTTCCAGCGTGGAGCCGATGCCTACGAATTCCGAGCCGCCTTCCTTCTTCGCGCTGGCTAACAGCTTCGCGTTGTGTTTGTAGTCGCCCTCTATCTCTGTCATTCCGCCGAAGTTACCCAGGTAGCACCAGATGAACTTATGTCCGTAGAAATGCTCCGTCATACGCCAAATCTCGGTGTAGTCGCACTCGTAGTCGAGCATAATCATCTTACCTATGGGAACGGCACCAAGGTAGGCTTTGATGCGCTCCTGCGTCCAGGCTCTCTTGTTGCTGATGAAGAGCCAAGCCATCTGGAGCCAGACGGCTTCGGGGTCAACGCTTGCGAGGGATTGATAGACGCCGGCTGAAATCTTGGCCAGCGAGTCGGGTTCCCATGATGGGGGCGAGACTTCGTTGAAGAGGTCCACGCCGTAGATGTGATTGGTGCCGTACATCTTGGTCTGCTCCTCGAGGAAATCCTTCTGGATGCGGGCAAAGATGGGGTCTGACGGGTTCAGGTAGGTGCAGCGGTACTTCTCGTCGAAGTTGCACCAGCGGTTCACCTTCGAGGTTCTGATGCCAGGCACGGCCTGTTCCAGGTCAGAGGGGACGTGGCCGGCAAAGGCAGGAAGCACAGGCGTCATGTTCAGTTCGCGCTCTCGCTTAAGGATTTGCTTCTGCAACTCAGCCTGGCCGTCAATCCAGCTCTGCGGGAGCGGACCTTGCCAGCGGTCTATGTTTATCATGCGTTGCCAAGGAAGATGGGCAGGACCTGTGAAGTAGGCACGGATTTGCTCGTCGGTCAGGCCGTACTTGCGCCACACCTTCTGCCAAACAGCTTCTTGACCCGTAATGGCGAGGGGCATATTCACACCGTTCAAGGCCATCCAGTCGATGAAGCGTTCCCACTGCGGCCACTTCCACCACGGCATCGTGTAGCCGAAAGTGCAGTAGTTGAGAAAGAATCGGATAGGCACTTCCACCTTGCCCGTAACCTTTTCGGGAACCTTCGGCATCTTCTTCGGAAGTTCTACGGGATTGAAGTCGTACCAGCTCACGTTTGCCAGGCAATACTGCTGAATGTAGCGGTTCAGGCCGACAGCCATAGAATTGGCGTTATTGCCTCGGATGAGGACTTTCTTGCCCTTCTGTAGCAGTTCGTAGGAATCTGTAGGCGATTCCATTTGTTCGAACACTACGGCTTTTGCCTTGCTGCCCATCACTCTGCGAGCCAGAGCTTCTGCAGCCTGTTCATCAGCCGTCTTAAACGACATCAAAGCCAACGAAACGACCAGTAGCAGGATTGAATGGAAGATTTGTTTGTGCATAGTCATTAGTTTATTTAAGTTTTATTGTTGCGAATTTGGAGGATAAACGGTATAACCCCATCCCCGAGCAACTGCCGACAGGACTGATGCTCTACGCTCGAAGTCGGGCCAATTCTTCTCAGCCTGACTCCAGCCCGTTTCTGCTATGGCGAAGACTCGCGGATAGAGCATCATCTCTGCATGCCAAGCGTCCTGAACGTGCTCTGTCCACAGGTTGCCCTGCACGCCCAAGACGTGATGGGCATCTGCCTCGGAAATGTCTTTTGCCATCGGTTCGAAGGAATAAACTTTCTCCAGAGGCAGATAGCGGCCAACGGCTCGAAACTGAGCAGGGTCTTGATGATAGTCGAGATAGTAATAATGTGTGGGTGTGAAGATGACGTCATGCCCTTCTTTGACGGCTTGAATGCCCGCTTCTATCCCGTGCCACGACATCACGGTAGCATCCGGAGCCAAGCCTCCCTGCAGGATCTCGTCCCAACCGATGATGCGCTTGCCGTGTTCGTGGGCAAAACGCTCCATTCGCTTGATCATATAGCTCTGCAGCTCTTCCACTTTCTCCAGCCCCTCGGCCTTCATCCTGGCCTGACAGTCGGGACAGATTATCCAGTTGTTCTTCCTGGCCTCGTCCCCACCGATGTGGATGTACTTCGAGGGAAACATGTCGAAAATCTCAAGCAGCACCTTCTCCAAGAACTCGAAGGTACTCTCCTTGCCCGGACACAGTTCCCAAGGGTCTTTTCCCCCATTTGGCAGACTGCAAGCCAGTTCGGGGAAGGCATATCGCGTCTCGTAGTTATGCCCGGGCATCTCAATCTCAGGAATCACTTCGATGTGTCGCTCCTCGGCAAAGGAGAGGATCTCGGCTATGTCCTGCTTCGTGTAGTATCCGCCATAAGCCCCGGGCGTACCCTCCTCCACGAAAGGCCCGCCTATCTCGTTCTTCTCCCAGTCCCAGAAGAAAGCCTGAGGTCGCCAAGCTGTCAGGTTTGTGAGTCTGGGATAGGCATCAATCTGCACACGCCATCCAGGATTGTCCACCAAATGGAAGTGGAAGCGGTTCATCTTCAGCAGAGCCATCATCTCCAGCTGCTTCAGCACGAAGGCCTTGCCCTGGAAGTGGCGGCTCTCGTCGAGCATCACGCCTCTGTGGCGGAAGCGCGGCCAGTCGAGGATGGTGCAGCAGGTTACAGAGCTGTCCAGCGAGGCCATCATCTTGAGCGTCTGACGGGCATAGAACACGCCTTCCTCGTCAGCAGCCACAATCTTTACGCCCTTCTTCCCCAGCTCCAGCTGATAGACCGACTTCAACTGCCAATCTTCCAGTTTTCTGTCCTTCAGAAGACGGAGGAGCGCTTTGGGAGAGATACGCACCTTCTCGTGCAAGCTGGCCATCTCTTTGGAGCTGATGCTGCCCGAACGAACCGAACACACCACCGGAGCAGGAATCAAGTTCGACTGTCCCAGAGCATTCATCACCCCAAAGGTAAAAGCAAATGCTATAAGAATATATTTCATAACAATCACGAACTCAACACTTAAACTCTCAACTTTTAACTTTTAACTTTCAACTTTTATCTGTAACCCGTAAACTGTAACCCGTAAACTGTAAACTTTTATCTATTAACTATTAACTTTCGACTCTCAAACCCTAAACGCCTAAGCATTAGCGAAGAATCTTCTTGCCGTTCCGGATATTGATTCCTTTCTGCATCTTCTGGAGACGTTGGCCGGCAAGGTTGAAGATAGCTCCCTCTTCCGTCTCTACGAAGGGAACGCTGATGCCGTCGTCTATTCCCAATCCTATCAAGGTGCAGGTATTGTCCTCTTCCTGACGAGTGATAGCGTTACCGATGCTGAGGGTGCCGGAACTGCCCACATTGAAGAACTGATAGGAACTGGCGCCCCTCGTAGACACAACCAGGTCGATTTCGTTGGCAATCGTGATATTGCTGGTTTTACCAGTACCGTAGCTGCTAATGCCATCCTTACCGCCAGTAGCATAAACGGTGCCGCCCAAAATGTTGATGTCGCCACATGGATAGCGTCCTGCACCGATGCCAGGAGCAGTGCTGCCGCCAGTAGCACGGACTACGCCGCCTTTGATGGTGATGTCGCCACACATCGAATAGCCGGCACCGATACCTGCGCCGTTTTCGCCACCAATGGCAGTAATGTCGCCGCCTTCGATGACGAGATTACCAACACTACCCTTATTAAAATAAGATGAGCCAATGCCAGAAGCGTAGTACGCATCGTACAGACTTACTGTACCGCTTTGTGCCAAAAGCGAGCCCTCGCCCTTGATGGTAAGCGTAGTACCTTCGGGACCCAGCTGAATGCCTGGCGAATTACCATCTACACCCATCACCACGTTATTGCCCTCGAGGATGATAGTGGCGTCACCATCGCAAGTAATGCCTGGGCTAATCATAAAATAGTGGCTGTCGATTCTCGCATCTTTGAGCTTCACCGTAGCACCAGGGGCAATGAAGACACGTCTGTCCACAGAAAGCGTGCCGGTAATGGTCATGCCGTTCCTGGCAGTAGCGTAATAGGTGGGGTATTCTCTTTGCAATTTGTCGAGATTGCCGTCCCATTCCGGCTCTTCGGGTACTTCGAAAGGATACAAGACGACATTGTTTATGTCCATAGCAACCTCGTTATTCAAGTTGTCGCTGATATTGATGGTACCGCAAGTGCCACCACCGATGCCTGCTCCAATGGGATAAAGGCTATTTTGCCCATCAGCCTCAACCAATGAGATGCCTGCTCCAATAGTTATGTCGCCGCCTGCAGCACCATATCCACCGCCAATAGCCGGACTGTAGCCATTGCCAACAGCATGAACGGTGCCGCTCTCGATAACAATGTTACCGGAATCCAGCTTTCTGCCGCCGCCTATACCTGCGGCTTGGCCATTATGCATTTTGGTGCCGCCGCTTCGGGCGTCAAGCCTGCCATCGCCCTTGATGGTAAGCGTCTTGCCAGCCGGCACGTAAATGCCTGGGTAGTTTGTGTGTATTCCCTCCACCAAGTTGCTGCCCTTGAGGATGATAGTAGCATCGCCTTCGCAGGTAATACCTGCCAATTGGACATCACTCTTATACATGTAAATCGTAGCGCCCTGGATCGTCACAGTAGCGCCATCGGCAATGGCAATCCTTACAGGCTCTTGAAGTGTGCCCATCGCGCAATCCCCGTCTCCCATCGTCAGGTCCTGGGTGATTTCCGAGAGATCCCAAGTCGTAGGCCTGTCAGCCTTGTGATACGAACCCGTCGTGAAATGCATGTAGATATATGCGCTGCCACTGACGCCCTTGTTCAAGTCATAGCCATTAGCACCCGTGTTTCCGTCAGCAGGGACACCTCCGGCAGCATTGGCATCGAAGTAGACGCCCGTAACAGCCCTATCCGGTTCCAGAATATCCTCCGTATAGTAAAGGTGGATGTAAGCACCGCCAGCATTACTATTGAGGTCGCCCTTCATATCCACGAAATGGCTGGAGCCCGCATAAGGCACAAGCTTATAGTTAACACCCGAGACGTTCAGCTCGTCAGGATAGTTCGTTCCCGTACGGATATAGAAGTTAGTAACGTATCCGTGACTGAAGCCATCTATGTTTTTACTCGTCTTGTAGAGAAAATAGATGTAGTCGCTATTTTTGCCGCAACCCTTGTTCAGGTCATAATCTACAACCGTCCAGCCTTCGTTTCGGTAGTTATCCAGCAGGCCGTCCCTTTGGCTTGCAGTCTCGGCTCCGACGAGCATCACATCGGTGACAAACTCTTGTGCCCACGACATCAAAGGCATGCTCATTGCCAGAACGACCAGCAGCACCTTTGCTGCACGAGGAAAAATAGAATAGTGCATAATAGTTTTCATATTAGGGCATGATATCAATACTTAAACTCTTAACTCTAAACTCTCAACTTTTAACTATTAACTTTTATCTGTAACCCGTAACCTTTAACCCGTAAACTTTACTCCGTTTGCTCATAATAGTACGAATAGTCTATACCTTTCATGAATATCTCACGATCGTCAATCTTATCAGTCATGGCGCCACGGAGCAAAGCCTTGATGGCAGAGGCATCTGTCGTGCTCATACGCATAGCTTCCAGATAGTCCTTTTTGTCTATCTTGCTCCAATCAACACAAAGCCTCAGTCGGGCCTTGAATATCAGGTCGAGCCAAATGCGGGTAGAGCGTCCATTGCCCTCCATGAAAGGGTGAGCCACATTCATCTCCACATACTTGTCGGCAATCTCGTCGAAAGTTGTCTCCGGCATTTCCTCAATCTTCCTCAGGTTCTCTTGCAGATATTCAGCACGACAGAATAGCGTGCCGTCCTTCCAGATGGTCTTGGTGCGAATCTTGCCTGCAAAGTCATACAGTCCGCCAAAGAAGTAAGCGTGAATCTGTTGGAGGGATTTCACCGTTCCTGGTTCCATGCTTTCCAGCAATCCGCTTTCCACCAGCGTATAAGCCTTTTTCTTGCTTCTGCCGTCTATGCTGTTGTCGCTATAGGTGAACCAGTCGAGGAAAGCCTGGGCACGATTGTTGGGATAGTTCTTAGAGAGAGTCAGGACGCAGTCTGCATCCATAGCATCAGCCAGGCGCTGCTTGCCATCTGGAGCTTCAAATTTGAAGTCGTGAGTGATGCTCACGAGTTGAACGCCTTCCTTGTTGAGTTTCTTTTTCAGCCAACGCCAATAATTGCCGGCTTTCACATAATCTTCCTCGTTGTTGATGGCGCGCACAACGTCTGTAGCCGAAAACCACCATTTGCTGTGATCTTCGTCCCAAACGGCTCTTACCTCGCGGTCATTATAGAAACGTATTGACTTCCTGCTCATGCCAGCCTCATCCTTTTTCTGCTGCAAAGTTACGAATAAGCGAGCAAAAAGCCAAATATATTTGAGCTTTTTCGAGCGAGAGTAACTTCGACCGCAGGTCAAAGTTACGAAAAATTTGGAATTTCACAGGCTTCTTTCAATCGTAAATTGCAACTTTTTCGTATATTTGCAGAGAAAAATGATAAATGAACCATGATAGACCAGATTATTGACTACAACAAGTCCTTCGTCGAGCAGAAAGGCTACGAGAAGTATCTCACGGACAAGTACCCCGACAAGAAGCTGGCTGTGCTGTCCTGTATGGACACACGTTTGACTGAGTTGCTCCCAGCCGCTCTGGGACTGAAGAATGGTGACGCAAAGATCATCAAGAATGCTGGCGGCTTGGTGATTTCTGCTTTCGACTCGGCCATGCGCAGCCTGATAGTCGCCATCTACGAATTGGGAGTGCAGGAGATAATGGTGGTGGCTCACTCCCATTGTGGAGCCTGCCACATGAGCTACGACCACTTCCACCACGAGATGATTGCCCGTGGCGTGACAGACCAGACTCTCGACACCATCCGCAAGTGCGGAATCGACCTCCATCATTGGCTGGAAGGCTTCAAGGACACCCCAACCTCAGTTCGCAAGACAGTTGAGACCATCAAGACACATCCCCTTGTGCCAAAGGACATAGTGGTCAGAGGCTTCATTATCGACTCTGAGACAGGCGCTTTGGAAGAAATACGCTAAACCGATGGATCACCTGCCTAAAGACCCTGCCATATTGGTTTCGAGTGTCTTTATCATCTCACCTTCTGTCCTGCCACATTATATCTTGTACCGTCTTTTATAATGTAGAGGTTCTTTCCCTCGATATACTTGCCATCGAGCTTGTTTGATGAGGCATTAGCGCTTTGAATGCCTGTTTCATCTTCGACAGCATTTATGTAGAAGAGGTTGCTGTAGTTGCTTGCCCATGCCACAACTGCGCTATATGAGTCGAAGACACCCGAGGCCATTACGACAAGCGAACCGTCGGTGGTGCCGTTGCTACGCTTGCTGACAAGAAAGTAGGTGTCGGCCTTCGTGCTGCTGGCATCCACGATGCTCCAGTCGCAATAGGTGGCGTTATACGTGGACAGCGTGCCCGCATTATTGTTGAAACCATAGTTCTGACCGGCTCGCCATATCATGTAGAGACCAGTCTGTTCGTTATAAAAACTGTACTTGCCGCTTTCTTCCTTTTTGCATGTAAACAGGGCTTTCGAGGCAAGTTCCTCCGCGGTCTTAGTGGTGAGCGAGAGCGTGCTGCCGTCTATGTAGAGCATACGCTCCGTCCCGTTCTGTTGGATGTTGGTGAAGGTAAGCGTCTTGCCGTCCCACTTGTCGGCAGGCTCCTTGCTGGCAAGCAGCGTGTAGATGGCATCAATCTGTTCTGGTGCAGGTTCTGCAGGAAGGTTTGCCACCAAAGCCCTTGCTGTGGCCTTCTCTTCTGCTGTCAGTTCCACTTCGTCGAAGAGTGCGCCGAAGAATGTCTTCAGGTACTCGCCTCGGTTCACCTCGTGACTTACGCAGTACTTGCCACCCGTAATCATCTCCAAGTCGAGGGCCAGGTAGATGTTCTCGAAGCCGTCGAAGTTGTGCGAGCCCGCTCCTGTTGGGAAGCTTGTGCTCACGGGATTAGGCTTTGTGCCCCATTTCGTCAGCGTCTCCTCGTAGAAGAAGGCAATCTTGTCGTCGGCCTGAAGCTCGATACTGCTATATGCCGAAGCCGTAGTGCTCACCTGGTAGAAGCCGTCCCATCCGGCAGAGAAGGCTGCCAGATTGCGGATATCGCTGATGTCGGCCAGTTCCTTGAAGAAGATGCCCACATTATTGCGACCGCCACCTGTTGGCACAGACTGCAAGGCTACGTAAAGCAGTTTGCTGTCGTTCAGGCGCTTGGCAGGCACAATGAGCATCTCGCCATTTGTCGGGTTGCTGCTGGGACTTGCGCTAAGGCCGCTCATGGTTGCCTTTGTCTCCACTTCCCATTTCCCGTCACCAGTACGTGTGTTGGTATAGGTGTAGATGTTCAGCAAACGACCTCCACCAGTACGACTGGTAATGATGACACGTCCGTCGGGCAGTTCCTCGCATTTAGGCTCGTCTCCATTAGGCACAGGTGTCGCGCTGGCACCACCAAGGGCTTTCCAAGTGCGGCCGAAGTCGTCAGAGTAGATGACGCGGTTCCCGGTGGGACGTGCAGCCAGAGCGGCATAGATGCGATAGTAGTCGCCCACCTTCACGATTCGGCTCTGGAATATCTTGCCACCACCCACGAAAGCGGCAGCCATAGGGTTGCCCTTGTCGAAGAGACCGTAGATGTCTTCCGTCTGGTCAACAGGTTGCTGCCAAGTCTCTCCGCCATCGAGACTGCGTATAGCGGCAATCAAATTGGGATTCTGGCGGTTGGTCGTACTGCTGGTGTAAACGGTACATCCAGCCACAGCCATCACCAGCACCTCGTTATGCTCGCGGTCCATCACGATGGCAGGGTCGCCATATGCAGCCTCCATCGGAGTCTTTACATTATTTATTAAAGAAGCGTCACCAACAGCCACGTCAATCTCCTGGTCGCTCCACGTCAAGCCGTTGTCGTCGCTAATCTTGGCTACGCAATCCACTTGCCCGTATCCAGGGTCAGTACCGCAGACAAGACGTGCTGCACTGGCTATGAGGCGGCCATCCTTTCCGCAGGTGATGCCAGGAATGCGATAAGGAGGGATGTCCATTCCGCCGTTTAACGTACTGAACAGAGTCGTGCGTTGTGGCTCGTTACTTTCCATCACGAACTCCAACTCAAGCATCGTGCTCATGCTGGTGTTCCATGTGAATGTTCCGTTATCCACATAAACCCAATAGCCGTTATTCTTCAGCTTTACCTTGCCATCGCCAGCATCAACGATGGCGTACATCGTGCTGGCAGTCTGGTCAACAAAGAGCTGCATGTTCCTGTCCGGACCGATATTGTTCGAGCGCCCCATCAGACGGATGGTACAGGCATCATACGTGCCCTCAATCTGGAAGAGGTCGTAGTCCGTCTGCACGCTAATCTCAGTAGCCCATTGTGTCAGGTTGGCTGCGGCCTTGGCATAATGCGTATCATCCACTTTAATCTTCCAGAATCCGGAGATACGGTCATCATTCCCTTCCGCGTCACCGGCCCAAGCCGAAGCAGCCATCAACAGTACAACAGTAAATAGGTAAAGTCGTGTTTTCATAGTTAGGTCAGTTGAATATAATTGCTTAATCTTTTCTGCAAAGGTATCAAAAAAAGAAATACAAGCCTCGAAATCCCCGTTATTTTTCAGTCATTTCGTTCGTCATTTCATATCCCTCCCCTATTTTCTCATCTGCAAAAGACACACAAATTCCAGGTTAAGAGAACAAAACTTGTGGGGATTGTCGGATTCCTGCAATAAAAACTTGTGGGGATTGGAGATTATCACTCTTGTTATTTTGTCTTGACCTACGGTCGAGACTGCTCTCGCAGCCTTCTGCGGCTTTGAGGTATTTGAGTGGGGCTATCCCATATTATAGTTCAGATGTTTTTGAAGCACTCACGATTGCATCATAAGTGGTATATCTCTGATTATATGTAAAAGCACAAGGCTTTCCGTTTTTGTCAAGAGTATCATTTACGATAACAGGTGAAAATCGTTTAATATGGCGAAGTTTGAAGTATTTACGTGGCTTATTGTCGTAGTTGGGCTCTTTTATTTGGAAGTATTTTCCGCCAACCAAATCAGGCGTTAAGCATATAGATTCAATAGGCGTTTCTTCTATCTCGAAAAGGTTCTCAATTCTGTTTTTATGATAAAATGCCATATACTTTGCAGGATGGAAATAGCGCCCCTCCTGACAAGCGTAGAAGCCATATTCCAGTGCAACATCCTCACCCCATGCACCACCAACTATAATTACGCGTTTGTCTTTGCCAGATTCAATCTCTTCAGAATAAGTAATTACACTATTTGAAACCTTTCCGTTATTTCTGAATACTATGTGATCTACAAAAAGACAGAATTGTTCGATTAGGAAACCGACAAGGTTGTCAGATGTTTCGTAGCCTTTAAGTTTTTCTACTATTGTTTGCCAATTTATCCAAATGATTTCCGATACACCATTTAGCTCATTAGGTATCGTTTCATCAGGTGTAACATATACCATCCATATTGCATCATTGGGAGAAGACAATTTCTTATTTGCATCAAGCTGTTTTCTTCCATGTTCATTATTCAATGCATTACGAACTATTTTACTTTCAATATATATCTTGTACTTGCAGTCGCACGATACCACCCCGTCTGGTCTCGATTCGTCTTCTGAAACTTGTGAAGAGACATTGGTATCGTTGGAAGGCAAGTCAATACCGTCAAAGATACTACAAACAATTTCATGCCCACCATAATGTAACACCTGCAAAAGTGCGGCAGTCACTTTATCTTCGGGTGTCTTATATTCGCCAAATATAGCCTGACTGGAAATATTTTTTGCCATAATCTTTGGGTAATTTCTTAATACTATTCATTAATTGTTATTCTTCTGCGGCCTGGAGGTAGATAGATTTGATTTGCAACATTCGTAACCCAACAATCATCCACGTAGATTGTAGTTCCATAGTAGCTATTGATTCCAAAGGCGAAATAATTGGCCGATGGGGGTACTTCAATCGTTTCGTCAAAGGTGAGCCATCTGTTTAGTTCGTGTGGGAAATATGTTAGCCCATATCCTCCGCCTCGGATGATGCGTAAAGTGTTTGTATCGTAGAAGTAATTCAAAGCCTCTGCAGAAATAGTGGACGACTCAGCTGCCCGTGTCCTGAAGTAACAATAGGTCCTAGCCCCTTTGTCCTTCCATTGGGTTATGGCATAATGGAAACGAATTCTTATCTTTCTGTTAGGAGTGACAGGTACAACTTGATCTATCCTTGCAGTCGTGCTCTTTTCAAGAGATTGCATTTTAGCAGAACAACGTCCTTCACAAACGACTTTATAATCCCTCTTCACATTATTGTTGTTATGACAAAGCCAGTTCTTAGGCATATCGTATGCGGAAAATGGCAACCAATCTTCCAACCCTCCATTTATCAATAGATTTTGCCCTTCGTCAATATCCTCTCTTTCTCCTTCTTCTTCTGTGTATGGGATGATGTTTATTGGGTCTGGCTCAGGCTCAATAAAATCTTCATACTTCTGCTTGTCGCACCCTACAAGCAAGATTAGAAGACACAATAGAGAAAGGTATTTGCGGTTCATTAGGGTTCTTGAGGATATAATAGTCGAGACAGCAAGTTGTTGAACTTTTGTATTTCAGCCTCATCTCCACTATAATACTTTTGAGTATAAATGAACTCGAAAGTGCCAAGGTTATTATAGAGACCCGTTACAGAGACTCCTTGGCTTAGAATATTATCTTTTATATTGCGTTCTGAGGCCTCGTCGTAAGTGATAATGGTTAGATGTTTAGAAGGGCTCGGAGTAGTTGAAAGAGTTGTCAGAACCGCCTTAAAATAGCGGAAATCCATTTCGTTGACAGAGTGACCAAATACAATAATCTCTTTTGCCTCTTGCAAATGATACCCTGAGTTATTAGCTCTTGTCAGCATATTGTCCTTATACATAAATGACAATTGCTTATTAAAGACGTCTCCTTCTTTTATACAACAACCCAATACGATATTATTTTTAGGAAGTTCCCCATGTACAAAAGAAACATGCAATTTTGTATAATATGTTGGGATTTTCAGGAAGTCGTGCGGGTATGTGTAATTGAAGATGATTTCAAAGACAGAAAGAGGCGAGTTTTGTAAATGAGTGAGTAACTGATAGCCTAACTTCTTCTCGTCTGCCTTGAAGTCTTTGGAGACTCTTTGCAGATATTTCTGTAAGCCTTTTCTTACTAGGTCGAACTCCCATCGTATTTGCCGAATGGCTTCTTCTGTATTATCCATGTGGTTTTTGACAAATTGATGAATCACCTCCTCAATGTCGAACCAATAAGGGTCTGTCGAAGCCTGCAGTAATTCCCAAAGAAGAGATGATTCACGATACTCTTCAAATGGGACAAAGTTTCTTGTCCTCTTCAAAGCATCTTGCCATTCTTTACTTTTTGCAAAGTCAGAGTACTTCGAGGGCAAGCCCATATCGACATCAAAGCCGTTTCCTATGATGAGAGCAATATCTGCCATGGTTGCATTCTTTAAAATGGTAAATCTATTATCGGTTCGTCTTCGCAGGTAAAGAGACTTGGCATCATGGCTTCGGATCTTGCAATGTCCTTTATCTTTTTGCGGAACTGGCTGTAAACCTTTAGGTCTTCGATTTCTTCGCGACGCTTTTGACTAATCTCGACGAACTCTTTTTCCTTTTCGATTCCAAGATAACGACGGCCAACGAGATTGGCGGCAATACCTGTTGTGGAAGAACCTGCAAAGGGGTCGAGCACCCAAGCGTTCTTGTCGGTTGAAGCAAGAATGATGCGAGTCAAAAGCGCCAAAGGTTTTTGCGTGGGATGCTTGCCACAAGCCTTTTCCCAAGGTGCAATTGCAGGTAAACGCCAAACATCTGTCATCTGCTTGTCGTCGTTCAATTGCTTCATCAATTCATAGTTGAAACGGTGCGGCTTCTTAGCAGTTTTTCTTGCCCATATGATGAACTCCGAAGAATAGGTAAAGTAGCGACATGAAATGTTTGGCGGCGGATTGGTCTTTGCCCATGTTATGACATTCAATATCTTGAATCCGAGTTCGGTCAGATTGTTGGCAACAGAGAAGATGTTGTGATAGGTGCCTGAAATCCAAATCGTTCCGTTGTCTTTGAGTTTTTCGCGACAAAGGCTTATCCACTTTTTGTTGAAGTCGTCGATTTGCTCTGGCGAACCGCCTTTGTCCCATTCGCCCTTGTTGACACTAACGATTTTGCCTGCCTGCACACTTATTCCGTCGTTTGAGAGAAAATAAGGCGGGTCGGCAAATATCATGTCAAAGTGGAAGTTGAACTGGGGAAGCAGCTCAAATGTATCACCACAAAGAAGGTTGAAATCGTGGCTTGGCGATTTGTAGTAGGGAACAATCATTTTACTTCTTTATTCCTTCCAAGAAATCCTTAAGAGTCGTAAGATTATAAACACTCGGAATTGTGTAGTATGCTTCTTGTAATTTGTTCTTGGCACTTTCCCAGCCCTTGCCATCAGTAACCCAAATGAATTCAAAACCTTCAACCGCGTTTATTTTCGGAGCAAGTTCTGTGAATGAACGGGCTGTCTCGTTGAGTTTTGAGCCTCCACCACTATAGAAATTTACCTCTGCAAGATATGTCTTGTTCTTGGCTTCTATGACAAAATCGAATCGCTTCTTGTCTGTGCCGAGCGCTTCTGTAATGGCAGGCCATTCGCTGGAATATACCTCTTTACGGTACTTCAATCCACTGCCCTTGATAATGAGTTCGACGGTATCTTCCATAGCGTCGCCGCTGCGATTCTTGCGAGCATTGGAATCAAGACCGACTTCCACACCAAAGACGTAATCGACGAGGTTCTTCACGTTCTTGTCCTTGAATACCTTTGCAAGTCCCGTACCTTCCAAGTATTCCATTACACCATCGAGTGATGTGAAATAGCTTTCGAGCAGAACAAACTCAGCATTAGCATTTACTACCTTCTTCTTGTCACGCTTGCGGCAAGCAATAAGGATTTGAAGCACGTCGAACACGCGCTTGTCACTGTTCCATAGTTCTGTGACAGCTGTCCGCAGGTCTTGTTTGCCAAGTAGATAGTTGAGTGTGTTCAACTTGATTTCAATACTGGCTACATTGGTCTTGATTTTCTCAAAGTCCGTCCAAAAACCAAGTGTGGCATTCGTCTCAGAAAGCTGAGACATAAAGCGCTCAAACTCTTGTTGCGTATGTGCTTTCATATGATGATTTAGTTTGTTCGTAATTATGAACTAATATCTCCTGAAGTTTTCCTCGTTTTGAAGGGTTCGCATTAACGCATCTTGCCGCCCAAACACGTTCAATGGTATATTCGAGATACAAGTCCTCAAAGAAGCGGTCTTTTGCGGGCGAGTTGTAGCAGTCGGAATTGCTGAGCATAAACGAATGCCCCGCAGCCTCGATGCGGTCGCAGAACTTCTTCAATCGCTCTTGAGCGAGGTCATTAAATGCTTCTTTTGCATAGTCATTGAAACTTGAGGTGTTGGTCAAGGGACGATATGGAGGGTCGAAATAAAAAAGTGTTTGACCCTGTGCCTTGTCGAATGTCTGCTGATAATCCCCTGTCATAATCTCAACATTCTGCAACAATTCGCTGTCGGCATAAATTGTTACAGGGTCGCAAATCGTCGGAGTCTCGTATCTTCCGAACGGAACATTAAACAGTCCCGATTTGTTCACACGGTAAAGGCCATTAAAGCAGGTACGATTGAGGAAGAAAAACAGGGTCGTGTTCCTGATTGGCGTGAGCGATTTGGTGTTGAACTCATTGCGCATCAACATATAGAACTGTTTGCGCACTTCCTCGGATTTCAGGGAATAATACTCTCGTTGTATCTCTTTGAGAGAATCAACAAGTTCTGTTGGATTGTCGCGCACGACCTTGTAACAAGTTGTAAGGTCTGCGTTGATGTCGTTGATGACAGCTGATTTGATGTTTTTGTGTTTTTGGAGCATGTGGAAAAGCATAGCTCCACCGCCCACAAAGGGTTCAATGTAAGTAACATTCTCCCATTTATCAAAGTCAGCTGGCAGCAGCGCCTCCAGTTGTTCGATGAGTTGGCCTTTGCCACCAACCCACTTGACGAATGGTTTTGCTTTCATAGCTTCTCAGATGTTTTCAACTTCTCATCAAAGATTATTTAAGAAGTCTGTATCTACGGTCTTTACTTCTATACTCTCCGTTTTTACGCCAATACCATATTCTATAAGTAACTTTACCAAGTTTTTCCCGTCTATGGTGATTATCGTATACCCTCTTGGGTTATAACTCTTTGCGGATTGTGTAAAATCAGATGTAGTCACAAAGATTCCACAAGTAGTGCCATAATTAATCATTGAGCCTCCCAGAGCATTCATTTCGCCAATGCTCACTTTCGTGTTTGTATATCTTTTGGCTTGGTATGCACATAGTTTCTCTATATCAAGCCTATCTTTCCTTACATAGCCATCAATACCACCATCACCAACATATTGGGTTACCTTTACGTCTTCTTCTGTTTTTCCGTAACCCATAGCTACCAAAAGACGTTTTATCAGGACTTCAAATGATTTGGGATTAATCTCCTTAATTGCTGCCAATAAGGTTTCTGGTAAAACGGCATTAGCGCTTGCAGCCAAATCACTCAGTTTGACCATAATCGAGGTTTCCGACTTTCTAGAACCTTCTTCTGGTTCTCGGATGTTAGGCTCAAGCATGGGCTCTGTCGGATATACGGTTACTGTTTTTGCATTAGCAATAACTTTTTTATATATCTCAATCAGTTTGTCTATGTCTTTTTGAATTTGTTTATAGTTCAAATTATCTGTCCAATCATAGACATTAAAAACATAGGAAGCACAATATCTTTTTACTATTACATCCTTCGTTTCGTAATTCCACTCATTAAAAGCTTCTTTTATCGTTTTCTTCTCACAAACCGCTTCACCCCACGATTTATCAGGGGTTTCTGTTGCACTAATGCCGTATGCTAATACAATCTTTTTTACTACGGTTTTTTTAATGTTCTCCTGTATGAATTCTGGTGTGCCATAGAAAAGGAGAACTGGATAAATGCCTTTTGTGTTTGTCTGTCCTTCTGCCAAGAAAGATATCCAAGGAATTTTTGATAGATTCCCTGACATACCGATGCTTGCCTTAACAGAAAGCCCCTGATATGATGTTCTCATACCATTTTTCTCGAAGTTCCGATTCTTTCTATGCTCGAACATAGTACTGACGAGTCTTTTAAGATTGTATTCCATACTTCAAGCTTATTTCTATGACGTGAAAATGTTGTTTTTATTGTTTTCGGGTGTAAAGATACAAAAAAATCTCTCTTCTGCAAAGAGAAGAGAGATATATTTGTGAAAAAATATGTTGAGGGGCTTACCTTACTTCCTAAAGAAGAGGTTTGTCGTTAACAGTTGGCCTGTATTGGGGTCTATCATGAGCAAGGTCCAGACGATATTGTTGTCTTTGGGATAGTATTTTGCAACTGCTTTTTCGCCATTTTCGTCGACTATCGTCACTTCGTCATCATCGATGGTATAAACGCAATTTTGCTCTCCCCAGTAGAACGACTGCTCGTCTTCGCTTTCCAGCCAGCTTTTCACGATGACGGTTTTGTTTGTAGCGAAGTTTGCTTCCATATAAAAGGCAGCATATTCTCCGTTTTGAGCGACATCAACTGTTCTCTTGCCGTAACTGTTCGAAACGGTGGCTTTATAGGAGTACCACTTTCCTATGATTACGCTTTCAAGCGGTTCATCATCGTCGTCACCACAAGAAACCAGCATGGGCAGAGCCATTGCAAGCATGAGCATGCTCAAGAATTTAATTGCTTTCATCTCCATATTTTTGTTTCTTCAATTTTCCTTTGCAAATTTACGAAAAAAATCTCTCTTCTGCAAGAGAAGAGAGAAAAATCATCATAACCAAAGCATTTTAACAAAAAGCCTCGCTATTCTCACGAACGGCGAGGCTTGACGAAAAACACTTTTGCTTCATGAATATAATCTAACCACTATGAATATATTCGACTGCAAAGTTACGTTTTTTTTTCTTTCCTACAAAGAGAAGAGAGAAAAATCATCATAAGTGAAGCATTTTAACAAAAACCCTCGCTATTCTCATGAACGGCGAGGCTTGATGAAACGCATTTTTTGTTAAAAATATATAAAAAAGTGACATAGTGACCTAATGACATATCTAAAAAATGGGACCTAACAACGGAGATTAAAATTCTATTATTATATATATAATAATAGACCTAAATTTTGAGGGAAGGTGACATATTTTTAAATAGGTCACTATGTCATTAGGTCACTTGGCCCACTATCCCCCACTCTCATGCCGCAGCCGGCCAATCGATGCCATACTGCTGGCAAATCCACTCTACGGCCTTTGGCGACAGGAGTTGTTGGCGGGGACTGGCACCCAGCTCAGAGAGCTTGTCTTTGTTCTGGCTCAGCCACCGCAAGAAAGTCCTCATACTCACCCCAGCAGCATCAGCCAGTTCATTCTTGAAAGCACTTTTCATTCTTTATAAGGGTTAAGGTTTACAGGTTACGGGTTACTGTTTCGAACACGGATGACTCAGACAACTCGGATATTTTTTTTTTTACCACGGATCTCACTAATCTAACGAATGATTATTTAACTCTCTTTCAGATGACAAGTTTTATTTTGTCAGAAGATTGATTGAAAGCTGGCTTTCATAAAAACTTCACACAAAACAAAACCTTTATTCTAGAATAAAGCAGACCTATGGTCCGTCATCTGGAAGATAGAAGATTCGTGTCAATTTGTGCAATTCGTGTTCATTAATTTTCTACTTGAATTAATACTGCAAAGATACAAAAAAATAAATGAATTATGCAAGTAAATCGGCTCATAAATTAATTCCCATATTTGCAGTAGATAAAAGAAAAAAACAGGAAAAACTCTTTTGATGTTTAGCTCTTTCAGAGCTTTGTGCTAAATACTATGCCTTGTCCATAAGAGCCAGCTCTTGCGTCCAAGCCACAGATCTTATCACATAACTCCGTTATTACAACCATCCAAAAGCAAAAACGCCGGTTCTACGAACCTAAAAAACCGTATTTCCTATACCCTGAAACCAACAAGGAGAATTGTTATCGTTATGGTTAAAGGGTTTTTCAGGTTTTTGTCTAAATATTGACACCGCGTTGCAGGTGATCCGAATTGCTGCCTTTTTCAGGGCAAAAAATGATATGATTGAAAGACAGAGAGTTAGGAAACATACCCTGGTCATTTAGTCATTTGGTCATTTGGTCAAAATCGATTTGGAAAGTATGTGTTCAACCTCATTAAATATATATTATATATAATATATATTTAATGCCACCTCCCCCCTCCAATCCAAAATGCAAATGACCAAATGACTAAATGACCAAATGACTGCTCCCTCGAAAAAAAAAATAAAAAAAGTTGGCAAAGTATTCGAAAACCGCAATGGCGATGTCGTATATTTGCAATCGAATTAAAGAGGCAAACTCTTTACGGAGAAAACCGGCCATTTCCTCCGTTGAGAGCAAAGCTCTGAGATTCGATTGCGAGAACAGGCTGCGCCGATTTCATCGACTTCTGTCACGACTCGGCCAAGCAAGTATACTTGATGGCGCTCGCTGCTCCATCAGTTCGGCAAAGTTCAAGTGCACTTGACTCTGCTCTCGGCTTGCACTGTACTTGTGGCGGATTTCGAAACACATCACGCCGAGTGAGCAGACTCGACACGTTATGGTGGCCAACATAACACGTCAAGTTAGTCAACTCGGCAAGCCTCTCCTAAATGAACTAAATTAACTAAACCCAAACCAAGTAAACGAACACGAATGACACTAATCTAACGAATCTTTTTTTGTAGATGACAATCCTATAGATTGCTTTGCATGCAAAGGTTGATATTTTTTGAAGCACTCTGAAAGCTTGTTTTCAAGATGCTTCCAAACAATAGCAACTCATCATCTACATAAAAGTACCATTATAAATTCGTGTTTATTCGAGCAATTCGTGTTCGTTAAACAGTAAACCGTAAACAGTAAACAGTAAACAGTAAACTCTCATCTTTAGAACTGACTCTAAACTCTAAACTATCAACTCTAAACTTTACAAAAATGATTAACTACTCTATTTGCATTATGAGCGCGAAGCCCGGCACAAAGAAGGCCGACATTAGCGCAGAGACCGGCGGCACCAAGGCTTATGGTTCCGCACAAGCAAACGCCAAACTCACCTACGACCAGTTCGTACAACACATGGCCGACCACAACACACCGTTCTCCAAGGGCACCATCAGCGGCGTCATTACCGACATGATCCGTTGTCTCCGCGAGCAGCTCCTCGCTG
>Ga0310695_10004408_pt1 | contig 26019 bp, 14 predicted proteins | sample RumenRJG_04DNA_FD_203882 | JGI IMG/M metagenome (GOLD analysis project Ga0310695, IMG submission 203882) | Bovine rumen microbial communities from Lethbridge, Alberta, Canada - RJG_04 (v2) (version 2) | ecosystem: Host-associated > Mammals > Digestive system > Stomach > Rumen | place: Canada... | reverse complement strand
CTGATACCTTTCTCACGGGGAGAGAAATGCTGCAGTTGCTGGGAACTGGGGTCATAGATGAAAAAGCCGTTTCCCTTCGTGATGATCCACACATAGCCGTTCTGGTCAGTGGTCACATTGATGGGATGGGTATCGCGCTTGTTGATGAGATTGGATCCCAATACAGAAAAGTGGTAGATGGCATCACGGCGTATGTCAAAATAGTGCAGCATGCCCTTGTTGTCGTTCATGTAATAGTTTCCGCTGTCATCAGAATAGACGGCTTCACCGCCCATCTCAATGGGAAAACTTTTCATTTCACCCGTTTCGGGAACCATTGTATAAGTAGCGGTGGAGGTGACGACCAACAGTTGTCCCTCGTAAGGGAGAAGTCCCGTCACTGGATTCCCTTTGATGATTGCCTGTGACGGATGCTGAAGGCGCTGTGCCTTTCCCTGGGCGTTCGCTGTGAAGAACTGTCCTTCGGTGGTGGTGATAAAGACCTGTCCGTTTAATTCCGTGAAATAAGCTATACCTTTTTCTATCACGGCTCTTAGTCCGGCAATGGCTTCTGGGGTTTTCACATAAAGGGCCTGATCCGTACCTATCCATACGTTCCCCTTACTGTCTTCATTGATAAACTGGATATTGTTGGATTTCAGACTGCCGTTTTCCTGATTGTATTCCGTAGCCTTCACCTTTCCGTTCTGATAATTCACTTCCAGGCATCCTGTTCCTCCTCTATACCACAGCCAACTGTCTCCCGTGTGCGTGAAGGCACAGGCACTGTAGTTCTTTTCATTATGTCCGTCACCGGAGTAATCTATGAAACGGCGACGGTTTGTGTCGTAACAGCTGAAACGCTCTCCCTGCAGACGGATGAAGAGCAGACCGTTATAAGGATTCTGATGCAGCTCACGCAGTTTGTTGCTCAGTAGCAGGGCGTTGTTTCCCTCCTCACTGTGACGGATCACTTCTACGAAATAGCCATCATAGCGGATGAGACCGTTGTCGGTGGCCATCCACACAAAACCTTGGGGGTCTTGCGCCAGACTGATGATATAGTTGCTGGGCAGACCGTTGGTGGTATCAAGTTCGCGGTGTTTCAGTTCAACGGCTCCCAGTCTGGTTATACTTTGCAGCAGAAGTACAACGACCAGCAAGGTCATTCTATCATAATGGTTAGCATTCATTTCCATGAGTTAGATAGCAGATTTGGTACAAAAGTACGAAAAAAAGTGAAGAGTGATGTGCACAATTGAATAAATTTTGTTTATTTACGGACAAAAATCCTTTTTGTTTGTAGTCCTTTTCTTTAAATTTGCAGAAAAATAGATTAAAATGAAAGGTCTTAAAAAACTATTTGTATCAACTGCATGCCTGTTTGTGTGGCTGACGGCAGGTGCACAGTCCACGGAAACGATTTTTCTTTCGGGAAACGGTGACGGCAACAATCCGAAATGGGACTTCTTCTGTTCTGCAGGACAGAACAGCGGCAAGTGGCGGAAGATAGAAGTGCCTTCGTGTTGGGAATCACAAGGCTTTGGGGAATACACCTTCGGACGCTATTACCTCAAAAAGGGAGCGATGCCCAGTGATGAATACGGTCTCTATCGCACTTCTTTCCAGATTCCTGCGAAATGGAACGACCGCAAGGTGAGCATTGTCTTCGAGGGTGTGATGACGGATGCGGAAGTGAAAGTCAACGGCACGCTGGCGGGTCCCATCCATCAGGGTGCTTTCTATTCGTTCAGTTATGACATTACGCCACTGCTGAAATATGGAAAGAAGAATCAGCTGGAAGTAAAAGTGTGGAAACAGTCAGCCAATAAAAGTGTGAATGAGGCAGAGCGCCGTGCAGACTGGTGGCTTTTTGGCGGCATCTTCCGTCCAGTATGGCTGAAAGCCGTTCCCCGTCAGCATATTGAACGGGTGGAAGTGGATGCACGCATGGATGGACTGCTGAGGCTCCGGCTTCATACGCAACAGCTTTCCAGTGGTAGTCGGTTGCAGATTTCCGTTGGCAACGACCAACAGACGGTTTCTTTGGAAACAGCAGACTGTCAGTTGGTGGAAACGCATTGGAATGCGGTCCGCCCATGGGATTCCGAACATCCTCATCTCTATCCTTTGCGCCTGCGTCTGCTCTCTTCCGACGGGAAAGTGGTTCATGAACATCAGGAGCGTATCGGCTTCCGCACCATTGAGTTCCGCGAAGGCGACGGCTTCTATCTGAATAACCGTAAACTGGTGGTGAAAGGCATCAACCGTCATTGCATCTGGCCTGAAACAGGACGCACACTTACGCGTCAGCAGTCGTTGCAGGATGCCCTGCTCATCAAGGAGATGAATATGAATGCTGTGCGTTCGCATTATTCCCCCGACCGTCATTTCCTTGACATCTGCGACTCTTTGGGCATCCTCTATCTCGATGAGTTCTGCGGATGGCATGGGCGCTATGACACGCCTACGGGCGAGAAACTGCTACGCGAGCAGATGGCTACCGATCAGAATCATCCCTGCATCTTCGTGTGGGCCAATGGCAACGAAGGGGGATGGAACACGCAGTTGGATGCCCGTTTTGCGGAACTGGATTTGCAGCAGCGTCATGTCGTTCATCCCTGGCAGGACTGGAACGGTGTGGATGCCCATCATTATCCGGGTTATTACACCAGCACAGGACGCTTCATGAATGGCTTTAAGGTGTTTATGCCTACTGAGTTCTTGCATGCGCAATACGACCGTGGTGCAGGTGCCGGACTTGAAGATTACTGGCAGCAATGGACGGCAGCCCCGAATTTTGCCGGTGGCTTTATCTGGAGTTTTTGCGATGAGGCGGTGGTAAGGACGAAGGGTGACTATGACGATGACCATGACGATGACTATGACCTTAAAGAAAGACGAAAAACGAAGGACGATGTATTCCTTGATACGGACGGGCCCAATGGTCCTGACGGTGTGGTGGGACCTCATCGTGAACGGGAGGGTTCATTCTATACCATCCGCGATGTGTGGAGTCCCGTACAGATCAGTCCACTTCGCATCACCCCCAGTTTCGATGGGAAACTGCTTGTCAGCAATCATTTCCTTTTCAGTCGTCTGAGTGAATGTACGGCCCGTTATCAGGTCTATAAGGATACCGTACTCCTTGACGAGGGAAAGGTTTCGCTTCCTGATATTGCTCCCGGAGAACGTGCTGCGGCTCATTTCCCGCTTCCTGCCCGTTTCTTTGAGGCCGATATCCTGAAGGTGGAAGTCTTTGGAGCTGATGGTGCCTGTCTCAACACTTGGACATGGCCCATTCCCACGGCTCATCAGTATTTTGTAAGTCATCAGCAATCGCCGTCTTCAGGAACAGCCGCTGTTGAGGGAAATACGCTCTCGGCAAAGGATGTTACCGTGGAGTTTGAACAAGGTGCGGTAAAGGCCGTTCGCAAAAACGGAACGCTGATTCCTTTCACGGGAGGAGTTCCCGTAGGCGTAAAAGCCACTTTCCGCTCTTCCTATGCTCACATGGATGGAACGGATGCGCTTCTGGTGGCAAAATATGAGGGTGGTCTTGATAGTATCGTCTGGCGCATGACGCCTGAGGGACGTTTGGGCATGCATGCCGTGATGGTCAATCGCAAGGGTGATTTCTACGACCGTCAGATTCATTTCCTCGGCCTTTCGTTCAATTATCCCGAAAGTGAGGCGAAAGGCATCCGCTGGATGGGACGCGGGCCTTATCGTGTGTGGAAAAACCGACTACGTGGACAGCAGTTCGGCATTTGGCAGAAGGATTATAACAACACGGTGACCGGAGAACAATACGACCATTTGGTCTATCCCGAGTTCAAGGGTTATCACGCCAATCTCTACTGGGCTACGCTTCAGAGCGATACGGCTCCCTTCACGGTCTATAGTGAGACCGACGGCCTCTATCTGCGTCTTTTCACGCCAGAGGAGCCTGTCCAGCGCCGTGATGGCAAGAACACGATGCCCGCCTTCCCCGAGGGCGACATCTCTTTCCTGTTTGACATTCCTGCCATCCAGTCGTTCCGCAGCATCTCCGAACAAGGTCCCCGCAGTCAGCCTTCCTCCATCCGTCTCAATGCCGGTGATGAAGGCCTTCACCTGCGGCTGTGGTTTCAGTTTTAGGGTGTGATCACATTCTCCACCTTCAGATTCTGCACATCGTCGTAGAGAATGGCAGGGCGTGAGTCGGGAGCCATCAGTTCCATCGTGACGTCACGGAGTTGCAGCCCGTCCACATGGCGGGCAAAGAGTCCGTAGGCAGGACACGTGCCGAGGAATTTCGCTATCTCCGGATATTTCGTACCCAGTTCGGGATAGTCTTTCGCCACCTCTCTCTTCATACCACCCCGATAGCGCAGATGGATATTACTGAGGCTTACGTTCTGGATGGGATGTCCCGGCATTCCGGTAATCTGAATGCCTGAGAGCGAGTCGCAGTCGTTGGCAATCACGTTCATAATCTGAATATCCCGTGCGGAGGAAACGGCGGTGTTTTCCTTCGGACCGCGGTTGCGGCAACCCGTTGTGATATAGATGGGGTAATGGTGCACGTGGTCCATCGTGAGGTTGCTCACCACGATGTTCTCCATCATGCCCTGATCCACTTCTTCCAAGGCCAGACCACTCGACCAGAGGAACGAGCAGTTCGTGATGGCGATGTTGCGGTAGCCGCCATTCGATTCCGTTCCCAGTTTTATGCGTCCGCATACCCAGTTCACTTTCTCAGGCACACAAGTGCCGTCGAGCAGCGTTCCGCATTTAAAGCCCGTCACCGTACAGTTGTTGATTAGTATATGCTCACAGGGCACAGGACGTTTCAGAGCATACGAGCTCTTCAATACGATACCGTCGTCACTTGGGGTGTTCACCTTCGTATTGCTTACCGTAATCATCTTGCAGCAGTCGATGTCTATGCCGTCGCGGTTTGTGTCGATAAGCACATTGTCGATGGTGCCCAGTTCACAACCCGTGATGATGATGGCAAAATGTCCGCCGCGGGTGATGGTCACGTCACGGATAAGGATGTTGCGGCAAAGTTTCAGGGCGATGGCCTTGTCGCCCATGCCGATACTGCCGCCATGCACCTGTCCTGCCGTTTCCGTATCGTGCTTCGTGAGTCCGCTGCCGTCGATGACGCCCCGTCCCGTGATGCTCACGTTCTGTTCACCGTCCGCCCAGATCAGCGAGTTATGGAAATAGGTATGACCGCCGTCCTGATATTCCGGTCCCCCGAAAAATTCTGAAGGGTCGTAGGCTGAATGATCACTCGTGGCAATAATCGTGGCTCCCGTCTCCAGTCGCAGTTCGATGTTACTCTTCATGCGGATGCTCCCCGAAAGATACTGTCCTGCCGGCAGCATCACCGTTCCGCCCCCTTTCTTCGCACACGTTTCAATAGCCTTGTTAATCGCCGGAGAGTCCAGTGCCTTTCCGTCCCCCTTGGCCCCGAAGTCCCGCACGTTAAAAACGCTCTGTGCATATCCGTTGGCAACCGTCAAGATAACGAGCAAACTAAGTAATTTCCTAATCATACGTTTGTTTTTTGAATCGATGTGGCAAAAGTAGTAAAAATAATGAAGAATGAAGAACGAAGAATCAAGAATCTTTTGTATTTTTGCATCAGTAAATCAGAATTCTCAAATTCTCTAATTCTTGACAGATATGACAAAACGTTTTGCATTCAAGATGTTTCTCAAACCGGGCTTTGAGAAGGAATACGAAAAGCGGCATAATGCCATTTGGCCCGAACTCAAACAGATGATCAAGGATCAGGGCGTGGGCAACTACAGCATCTACTGGGACAAAGACACCAACATCCTCTTTGCCTATCAGGAGTGTGAGGGCGAAGGCAGTTCTCAGGACACCGACAATGTGGATCCCATCACCCAGCGCTGGTGGGACATGATGGCCGATATCATGGAAGTGAATCCCGACAATTCGCCTGTCACGATTCCCCTTCCCGAACTCTTCCACATGGATTAAAAACTTTTTTTCTTTTATTTCATCAGCACCTTCCGACCGTGGATGATGTTGATGCCCTTTTGTGGTGCCTTCAGGCGCTGCCCATTCAGATTATAGATTCCCCTTAATAGGTCATCGTCATAGTCATCGTCATGGTCATGGTCATAGTCATGGTCATCGTCATAGTCATGGTCATAGTCATCGTCAACCCCAACAATCCCCGCCGCTTCTTCCTTCAAATCTTTCAGAATCGACGAAGCCATGGGAAGGAAAAGGGCTGCCGCCACATCATGCCCAAAGTAATAACCTTTATTATAAGTGACGTTCTTCCCACTCCCAACTTCAATCCCCTGACTTTCCAGATAGCTCACCAGGTTATCGCTGCAAACCGAATAGACGATATCATCCCCCGTGGAATGGAACAGGAAGATTCTGTCCTCCGTTCTCGGAACCCATCCCCCTGTCAGAGAGTTCTTCGCCAGCACTTTACTGTATGCCTTGAAAACCGCTGAGTTTTCGTCTTTCATCCCGCTGCTGATCATTTTCTTCACGTCCATACTGCTCTTCTCCCCATAGAGGTTGCAGATGCTGCCGTTGGTATAGCTGGCCCCCACGATGCCGCTATAGAAGAAATCCTCCACGTTGGGCACCATCGCCGCGTCGAAGACGTCCGAGTAAGTCATGCTGGTAAAGTCCGCGTTGCCCTGCGCCTTTTCAATGTCATGCATATAAGTCAGCAGCATACCCACCGCCACGGGATATTCATAGTCGTCAGCCTTCATCAGTTCCTCGTAGAAAGCCTGCAGGTCATAAGGTCCGCCACCGCAGATGGTATAGTCGAAGTTCACCCTGCTGTAATGACGGTCAGCCTCTGCGGTTTTCAGCACCGCCATCGACGTATGCGCCCCTTGCGAATAGCCCATGTTCACCAGCAGACGCCCCGTAGCGTAGCCCAGATCTTGGAGCAGTACTTTCGCATTCTCATAGGCATCTAGCACATGACGCGCCGTACAGTCCGCATAGAGGTAAGTTTGCGGTTGCTTCTTACCGTTAATGGTTTCCGTCACCCCGAAGCCATAGTAGTCCGCACATACCAGGATATAGTCCTTCTCCAGCAGATACAGATTCTTCTCAATCGTGTTTTTGAAACTGCTGGTCTCATAGGTGGAAGGTGCCTCGTTCCTTCTCAGCGTCGTATAATGGTTCAGCAGTACGATGCCAGCTGCCGTCTTTTTCCATTCGTAGATTTCCTTTGGCAGGAAGATGGCGCCGCTCATCATGATACTATCCCCCGGATGTAAGGGGTCCACCGAACGGTAATAGAACGTAAGACGCGCCAAACCAGCCCCCAGAGGATCCGCCTCGTTTTTCACGATCCGTGGCAGTTCCTCTTCCGTCTGTTGTGCCCCCGTCATCCCCGCGAGGCTTATCAGCACCATCATCATCCATATCCTCAACCTCATATTTCAAAAGTCATAGTCATAGTCATAGTCATAGTCATAGTCATCGTCATCGTCAATATCCCTCAATGCAGCTTGCTTAACCACCCGAAGGGACGAGGGAGCGAGAGGGCGAGGGAACGAGAACGTACCTTAGTGAACATAAATAATGTGTCACTGACCGAAGGGAAGTAATACTCCTGCGGCCGATGGTGATCTCGCTACTTCGGGCTCATCAATGCAGCTTGCTTAACCACCTCTAGCCCTGCATTTTATGCTTGCTTAACCACCCCTGGCCCCTCCTTCAAAAGGAGGGGAGTTTGGAGGGGAGTTCAACAGCCTTAAAGAAAAAACTCTGCGTCTCTGCGTCTCTGTGTACCGTTAAATAAAACCCTGCTTTAGAGCCGCCCCTTATCAAGTGGCTCAAAACGTCATGGTCATCGTCGGAAAGAGGTCATGGTCATCGTCATCGTTAAAATCCCCTTCCCTTCAGGGAGGGGCCAGGGGTAGGCTCCTATCACCCCAACGTCACCTCATTCGTCAGTTTCTTCCCCTGTTCCATTTCATGGATATTCTCCATGGTCGTCAAAGCGATGTTGTGCATAGCCTCCTGCGTGAAGAAAGCCTGGTGAGAAGTCACAATCACGTTCGGCATCATCAGCAGCAGCGCCAGCTTGTCATCGTCCAGCATCTTGTCAGAGCGGTCCTCGTAGAAGAACTTCTGTTCCTCCTCATACACGTCGAGGGCAGCCGAACCGATTTTATGGGAGCGCAGACCCGCGATAAGGTCCTCCGTACGGATCAGTTTGCCGCGGCCCGTATTGATGATCATCACCCCGTCCTTCATCTGCTCGATGGACCCCAGACTGATCAGGAACTTCGTATCGTTCGTCAGCGGACAGTGCAGCGAGATGATGTCCGAATTGGCATAGAGCGTAGGCAGGTCCACCATCTTCACCTGATACGCCTCTGCAAACTCCTTGTCGGGATACACGTCGTAAGCCAGGATATTCATGCCGAAGCCTCGCAGAATCTTGATCAGTTCCTTCGCGATGCGCCCCATGCCGATGATGCCCGCCGTCTTACCGTACATGTCGAAACCCATCAGACCGTTCAGCTTGAAGTTACCCTCACGCGTACGGTTCACCGAACGATACACCTTACGGTTCAGCGCCAGCATCAGCGTCACGGCATACTCCGCCACGCCATGCGGCGAATAAGCCGGTACACGCACCACGGGAATCTTTCCCTTTGCCGCCTTCAGGTCCACGTTGTTGAAGCCCGCACAACGCAAGGCAATCAGCTTCACGCCGAACTCATACAGTTTGTCGATCACCTGAGAGTCGCAGGCAGCATTCACGAAGATGCACACCACGTCCTTTCCCCTGGCCAGCGACACCGTGTTGATGGTCAGTTCCTCCTTATAGAAATGCAGTTCATACCCGTAGTTCTCATTGTTTTTCTCGAACGATTCGCGATCGTAACTCTTAGCGTCGAAGATTGCAATTTTTAAAGCCATGTTTCTGATGTTTTAATTGAAAATGATTATATGAATTTGCCGCAAAGATACATAATTATTATCATATCCCCTAAAAGAATTGTTTCAAAGATTCGCAGATTTGATACAATGTTCTTTTGTCAAAGAAATATTTTGTAACTCCCTCTCCTGGTTAGGCGATTTAGTCCTTAAGCGACAAAGTCTTCGGCAATAACGAAATACGCAGAAACATCGGCGCCGAATCTTGTAAACGTATTTAGTGAACATAAAAATGTGTCACCGACCGAAGGGAAGTAATTCTGTGTTCGAAATAAACTTTGTCCCTTTTGTCTCAAAAACATTTGTTCTTCTGTCTGAAAGTTCTTTTTTCTTACAAACCGGACGTCTTTTCAAAAAAAAATGCCGAAATTTGTGAACGATTCCGGAATTCGGGTGTATGCAGTGATGTAAACCCAAAAGGTGAAAAGGCAATGAAGAAAACTTTTATCATAGTAATCACGCTGACGCTGGGTCTTGTGAGTGCAAAGGCTCAGGAAACGGCTGATGAATACGAGCAACAGATTACCGCCGCGTATGTCAGGAATGACATGAAGACGCTGGACGAGCAGCTGGCAAGCTACTACAAGAGCGGTCTCTATCCCCTGGATGTGCTGATGTATAACTATAACGAAATGCAGGGCATGGAGGACTGGGGCGTGATGGTGATGTCGTCGGCAGAGAGTCTGATCGGTAAACTGATGCTGCAGCGGGTGCTGAACGTGCATCGTGACAAGGTGCTGGTGTGTACGGAACTGGGTGGACTGGATTCGCCGACTTGCGAAAGGCTGGATATTCCGGTGCCTGCGATGAAATGGCAGGACGAGAAGGTGTATGAACAGTCCATCAAATGGGTGGCCGACCATGCCGACCGTGCCGTCTATTTCCCCTTCACAGACGCTCCGCTGTTCATGCAGTTCCCTGACTCGCTGAAAGAGTGCATCTACAACGAGGGGCTGACGATGCGCTATGCAACCACTCCCTACGACAATATTGCGGTGAAGATCCTCAATCTGGAGGAACGCTACCTGATGGACTACCTGAAACTCTCGCTGCATCCCTACAACGAGCAGAAGGACAAAAGACACTACCATCGGTTTACCCCGGGGATGCTGGCGCTGAACTACTCGGCCATCGCGCAGGATTTGATGCCTTACTACAAAACGAATAGGCCCGAAAAGTTGAAATGGCTGCAATGGCTGCAGAACGCCTGTCAGAAATACTTCAACCAAACATGGATGAACAGCCTCTTTAACCTCGAACCATGATGCAACTGTTCCACCTACATACGAAGAACAAGTCCGACGAGGAACTGATGGCACAGGTGAAAGGCGGCAGCGACAGCGCTTTCGACGAACTCTACCGGCGCTATGCCCGACGGCTGAACGGATTCTTCTTCTGTCAGCTGGGAGGCGACGAGGAGAGGGCAGCGGATGCCGTACAGGACGTGATGCTGCGACTTTACGAGGCCCGGGGGCGTTACAGGGTGGGCGAAAGTGTGGCTACCTGGGTGTTTGCCATGGCCTACAACCTCTGCAAGAACCAATACCGCCATCTGGAGCACGAGCAGAACTATCTGGCCCTTCTCGATGCGGAACCGATAACGGAGAGTCGCGTGGAGGTGCAGATGGACCGGCAGCAACTGGAGGAAGCGCTGCAGCAGGTGCTTTCCTCGCTGGCCCCGCCCCTGCGGATGCTTTTCTCGCTGAGATATGAGGAAGACCTCACGGTGCCGCAGATTGCTAAGATTCAGGAACTGCCGGAGGGAACGGTGAAGAGCCGGCTTCACAAAACGATGACTATCATTCGAAATAAACTGAAAGAATATGAAGATAACTAATGACGATATCATCTCTGCAGCCAAGTCGCTGAGAGAGAAACAGGACCAGAAGCTGACAACGCCGCAGAATCCGCTGACGGCCAAGCGCAGCAGTAAGATATGGATGGCAGCGGCAGCCTGTGCCGTGGGATTCATCTTCGGCTTCGGCCTCCGCCCGTCGATGATGCCTTTCGCTGACGGTAGCCACACGGCTCAGCAGCTGACGGCAGACTCCTTGCAGCAGGTGATGACGGCCAAGGCCGCTGACGGAACGCTGCCGTCGGGCGTACAGCCGGAAGTGGTGAGGGAAGTGGTTCACGACACAATCGTGGAGACGAAGTTTGTGATCAAGGAGATTGTACGCGAAGTGCCCGTGATGGCAAAGAACGTGACGGTGGAAGAAAAGAAACCGAATAACAATAATAATAATGAACGGGGCAAAACGGTGGGATGTTCCATGATGTGCGACAACATCAGCTACGACCTGATTGCCTCAAAAAACTAAAAGAAAATGAAAAAGAATGTATTGACAACACTCATGCTGCTTGTAGCACTGATGGCTCAAGCACAGAACAGCGTGACCATCAAGCCTACCCTGAAGACGGGTATGGCAAAGGCCTACACCATCAAGAGCGAGAGCACCGTTCCGGGTTCGATGGCCGCCGATGTCACAGGTGATCTATCCTACAAAGTGACGGACAAGACAGCCGATGGCTATCAAATCGATATGCTGTCGTCGTTTTCCAACATAGACGCCAACCAGTTGTTCCAGAAGATGTCATCTGCCGACATCCTGCAGCTGATGAACAACATGAAGGTGGAGTTGCTGACCGACAAGATGGGAAAGGTGAACGGCATTAAGAATACAAAGCAGCTGATTGACAAGAACATGGCCATGTACGACTCGCTCTTTCATGCCACCCTTGACCAAAACCCGATGTTGAAGGATAATCCGATGGTCAAGGAGTCCATGGAGAAATCATCCAAAATGATGAAAAGCATGCTCACCGAGGATTTCCTGATGGAAAGTTTCATTCAGACTCCGAACATCGTGTCGCTTAACGGCAAGACCATCACCGACGGCATGGTGGAGGACGGAACGTTTGCCCAGATCCTCACGACGAAATCAACCTATTCCCTGCAGAATGGCGGCAAGACCATCGTACAGACCATCAAGGGTGACATGGACGCTGCATCCATGAAGAAATATCTGTCCAAGACCCTCAGCACCATGCTTCCCGAGTCGGTGGCTAAGGAGGCCAATCCTGAGGAACTGAACACCATGATTGAAACCATGGTCTCCAACGGAAGCATGAAGATGGATATGAACATCAAGGCCACCTATGACCTCGACGATGACGGCTGGGTGAAGAAATTGGTGACGGAAATGGACATGAATATGCCGGGACAAGCCATGAAGATGCGTCAGGTGATGACCCGGAAATAATAAGACATTCCCTTTTCTTTCATGACTTAGCAGCCTCTCATCGGGGCTGCTTTTCATTTGCCGTAAACTTCATCAAAAATATACACATTATCTGTTTAGAGTTATACAAATGTATTTTAGGACAATAATGTGTGGGGAGACACGTGCGTGAGCATATGTCTCCTTTTTTTATTTTATCTTTTTGGTAATTTATTTTGTCTGCTCCTGTTATTTTATTAAATTTGCAATCAAATTTTTTCAGATGTTGCGCAGACATATTATTTTCCTAATCCTCCTCATAGTTCCTTCGGGGATATGGTCGCAGGAGCATGCTAAGATCAAGCGATACGGTATTACCGATGGTCTGATGGAGAGCTATATCTCTTGCGGATTGCAGGACGGATATGGATATGTATGGTTCAGCACACGCGACGGACTGGTGCAGTATGATGGTTACCGTTTCAAGACTTACAAGGCATGGCCGGGCGACAACTGTCCGTTGATTACCAACCGTATCGATTATATCCAGGAACTTCCCAACCACGACATCCTCTGCTATTCTAACGGGGAATTTTACCAGTTTCATCGGGATAAAGAAATCTTTGAGCATCTCAACGACTCGCTCATTCACGAGGCTACGGATATCCCCCATTCGGAGGAATACAAACAGCGCATACAACAATTAGACGATTATAAAAACGTAAGTCTGAAGGTGAGGCTCATCGACAAGCAAGGCGGTATCTGGATCCGTTCCTTCCGTGGACTGGAGCGTATCGTGTTCCAGCAAGCCCCTATCAGTAATGTCAAGATAAATACTGAAGAGGGTGATGAATATATCCGTGCGATCTACCTAGACAGTAAGAAACGGATATGGTTGGCGGATAAGAACAACTATGTGCAGTTGCTGAATAAAGACTTCCAGGTAATCGGATATCTGAATGCTCAAGGACAGATCAGCAAAACGAAATCTAGGTTTGGGCGCACCGTCTATTCTGTTTTGGAGGATTCCAAAGGAAATATATGGTTAGGAACGAAACCTGACGGTCTCTTCCTGCTCTCCCCCAAGGGTGACGGTTATCAGATGCGACAGTTTGTTTACGATGAGAAAGACCCTTATTCTATTTCCGTATCTAATATCTACGAAATTCTGGAGGACAGCAAGCACCGATATTGGGTGGGTACCTATGGCGGCGGACTGAACCAGATGAAGATTAGTGCCGACGGTAAGGTGACGTTCCATAATCTAAAGACGGCCAAGAACAATTACCCCAATGACATCTGCAGCAATATCCATTGCATGAGAATCGTGCGCGGAGATATCCTGTTGATCGGCACCCACGGAGGGTTCCTTACCTGTAAACTTACCGACGATATCTCCAAGATGCACTTCTATCTCAGTCAGCGTGACCCAGCCAACGCATCTTCGCTAAGTAACAATCAGGTGATGGGTATCGCAGAAGATAAGGAGGGAACAATCTATCTGGCAACCAATGGCGGTGGCGTGGATAAGATTCTCTCAAAGAATCTGCTGAGCGATCATCTGGAGTTTGAACCATACACCTCAAGAAACGGACTGGCGGCAGATGCTTGCAAGAACATCTTCTTTGACAAGAATGGACGGCTGTGGATCGTTACTGAGACAGCCCTTTCCACGATGGATACGAAGACAAATGTCATTTCCAACTATCAGAGAGGCTTGTTCCAGGGCGGTTTCCAGTTCGAGGAGCCCCGACCGCTATGTCTGTCCGACGGGAATATCATCTTCCCTACGACCCAGGGCTATCTGATGTTCAACCCGCAGGATATTAAGAAGAGTCATTATGTGCCGGAAATCCGTTTTACCTGCAAAGATACGTTACGCCTGTCGCCCGACATGAAGAGTTTCACCCTCGAATATGCGGCACTCGACTATAACCGTAACGAAGATATCGTCTATGCCTATAAAGTGGAAGGACTTGACAAAGACTGGCATTATACCAAGGAGAACCGGATTCATTTCAGCAACTTCCCCTCTGGCAAGCATATCCTGCATATCAAGTCAACCAACGGTGATGGTATCTGGGTGGACAACGAACGGACCTTGTTGATCTATCGCAGGGCACAGTTCAACGAGACGCGCTATGCCTGGATGCTCTATGGTATTCTGCTCCTGGCATTCTTGTGGCTTGTCTATCGGATAGCGAAGTATATCCGTCAGTTAGAGAAGGAGATGACAAACTACAAGCTGGCAACAAGTGAGCAGTTGGAATATATGCGCAGTCGTATCAAGGAACTGATACAGCAAGACCAGCATGCAGATATGCCATCGGTCGAGGAGCAGGAGAAAACACCCGATGATGAGTTTGCGGAGAAAGCGAAAGCATTTGTTCAGGGCAACTTGACGAATTCTGAACTTAGTGTGGAGGATTTAGCGAGTGCTATGGGTGTAAGCAACTCCCTGCTTTACCTGAAATGTAAGAAGGTGCTGGGCATGCCACCAAAGAAGTTCTTGATGGAGGAGCGACTGAATATGGCGAAGCAGCTGATACAGGATCCTAATATCAACGTGACGGAGGTGGCTTACCGTTGTGGCTTCTCCGATCCGAAATATTTCAGCAAGTGTTTCAAGAAGGCCACAGGAGTGAATCCTTCGGAATATAAAGGGTAGGTTTTGAGGTTATAGGTTATAAGATTGGAAGTTTTTCCACTCTTTTTAGAAATTTTTCCACCTTATAAGAGTAGAAAAACGCTACTTTTGCAGCGTACTTAAGAACTATAAAACAATCTATTATGAAAAAGGTTATACTCCTATTTTTGCTTTCCGTCAGTACAGTGCTGACGGCACAAACCGTTTATAAGGTAGATATCAACGATGCCAGTCGTAACAACATGGACGAAGTGCTCGAGACCGGTTTTACGCCTTGGCCTATCGGTAAAGATAAGTCGGCTCCCGAGTCGCTTACTGTCGGCGACGCCACCTTTACCATCCGTGCAGAAGGGATGTTCCGTGGCGGATGGAACAAAGCATTCGTGCAGGCGCAGGAGAATAAAGACAGGAACGGTCGCCTCACCGGTGACGGTTGTAATCTTGAGCCTAACGCCTGTGGCTCTTTCGAACTGGTGATCAAGGGATTGTCTGCCGGTGAGCACACCATCCAGACGTATCACAACTCATGGGATAACAAGGATCAGTTTGCCGTCTATCCCATTACCGTGCGCTTAAACGGCACTGTGGTACATCAGTCGGTGGCTCTCACCCAACAGGAGCCGTCGGCACAAAACGCTACTGTATTACTCACCACCTTCACGGTATCGGGTCCCGACGATGAGGCGGTGCTTACCTTTACCACTTACGAAGATGATGTACCCAACACCGAAGGAAAGACCAAGATGTTTTACTCACCCCTGCTCAACGGTTTCATGATTGATGTAGCGAACGCCACGTTACAAGCGAAGTTGCCTTACCCCGCTAATCACGACAACCATGCCGACGGTGACAATGGTACCATCACCCTGTCATGGTCGCCTGCCAATGCCGATGTAACTTCACATAAACTATATATAGGTGCTGACTCCACCGCGGTGGGACAGGCTGACGAGACATCCTCATTGTTCATGGGAACGAAGAGTGCCGGTGACACCACCTACGTGTTGAATGATGTCTATAGCCTGAACACCTACTACTGGCGTGTGGATGAGGTGGCTGCCGATGGTACTGTCACCAACGGAGAGGTATGGCAGTTCCGTCCCCGTCATCTCGCCTTCCCAGGTGCCGAGGGCTACGGACGTTTTGCCAGTGGTGGTCGCGGCGGTGTCGTGTATCATGTCACCAACCTAAGTAACGACAACGAGCCTGGTTCGCTGCGTTACGGACTTACCAGTGTAAAGGGCCCCAGAACGATTGTCTTCGATGTATCTGGACTCATCGTGATGGACTTCGGTTCGATGTTCGCCCAACCGTATGTCACCATCGCCTGTCAGACAGCTCCCGGCAAAGGTATCTGTCTGAAGCACTCCAACCTGAATATCGGTGACGAGAGTATCTGTCGCTTCCTGCGTGCCCGTCGTGGCTACGGCGATACTGGCAATGCCATGGGTTCTACCGGTGCCGACCATACCATCATCGATCATACGACCGCTTCATGGGGTACCGATGAGACGTACTCCAGTCGTGGTGCACACAATATGACATTCCAGTATTCAATGATCGCTGAGGCCCTTGGTATCGCCGATCACAAGAACTACGAACCAGGAAAGAACCACGGCTTCGCTGCTACTATCGGTGGTGACATAGCTACCTTCTCACACAACCTGCTGGCCGACTGTAACGGTCGTAACTGGAGTATGGGCGGCGGACTGGATGGCAACGGCTACTATTCCGGGCGACTCGACATCTTTAATAATGTGGTATATAACTGGCACGGTCGTACTACCGACGGCGGTGCGCATGAGATCAATTTCGTGGGTAACTATTACAAAGAAGGTCCAGCTGTGGACAACCACTGTATCTTTACCCTGCAACTGGAGGGTACCGGCAAGGGTACACAGAGTGCATATTTGAAAAACAATATCCTTGACAAAAAAGATGGCACCATCCTGACGGATGCATCCTCGATGAAAGCGGTGCAGATATCCAGTAGTCAGACCGTCGATTGGACCTACTGGGGTACCGAGCCTTACTTCCCTTCGTATGCCACCATCGACAGTCCGAAAGACGCGTATAAGAAGGTGCTTAGCAGCGTGGGTGCAGAGTTCCCGATCAAGGATGATAACGACAAACGAATGGTGCATGAGACGCTCAACCGCACTTATACCTACACGGGCAGTCGCTCGGGTATTAAGGGTGAGATCGACCATGAGGACGACTGTGGTGGCTTCGAGGCATATCCTGAGGAGACACGTGCCGCTGATTTCGACACCGACCAGGATGGTATGCCCGACTGGTGGGAGAGGATCACGGGGAATAATGCGCAGGTGGCTGACAACAACGGCGATCCCGACCATGACGGTTACACGAACCTGGAGGATTACCTGAACTTCTTAGCTGATATTCATATGATCATTGCACCGGGTAGCAGCACGACGGTCAACCTCGCCGACTATTTTGCCGGTTTCACCGCCTCTCCGACGTATGCTTTGGAGGGTGCTGCCCTGGGTGTGAGCACCACCATCAATGACAAGACGCTCACTGTGGCGGCTGCCGATGATGCTTCGGGTGTTTCTCTCCTGAAGGTGAGTGTCACCGACAGTGAGGGTAGTACGATGACGCGTCAGTTGGGTATTGCCGTGACGGGCGAGGGTGCCACTGCCATCCGTCAGTCGCTCACCGACGATACGGTCATCCGCTCTTACAAGGTGTTCACGCTCGACGGTCGTCTTGTGAAGCGTGGTAAGGTGGATGGTGTTGCCCTCCGCAACCTTCCATTATCGTCCATTCCATCGGGCGTTTACGTCCTCGACACCATCGATGCCGATGGCCATAAGCATAGTTGCAAGATTATTAAGTAGACGAGTATACAAGTAAACGAGTAGATAGTCCGTAAACGGGTAGGGGTAGAGTTTACCCCTACCCGGAAGAGACAGAAGTTAAAGGGACACTCGTCCCAATTTTAACAGGACACTAATGACAACATTTAATAAAGACAAAGGTAGCACGAAAAATAACTAAAAAACAAAAACATTCGAAGATTTTTTCTTTTAATAAATAATGATAGAATTGTAGAAAATTCCACCTGTTTTGGAATTTTTTCCACCTCACATATTTTAATAAATGCTAATTTTGCAAACAATTTAACACCATTTGCATGTGATTACAGCATGTTTTTTAAAAAATATAAGAAAAAATGAAGAAACAGAAACAATTATATTAATAAAAAATTCATATTGTAAGAATTTTTATTATATTTGTAGCCGAAAATATACTAAAATCAATCAAACTATAAAACCAAGCCTCAAATGAAAAACTCGAACAAACCCCAAAAGGGATGCTCAGCGTGTACCTTGCTGTTACTGTTGTGCATCTTTCTGCTGGCTGCTTGTGCCGAAGGCTATGAGTCGCCAAAAGGCTTTGACATGGGTGTGAGTGGCACCCAGATGGTGACGCCCATAGGCGACTCCATCAGCTTCAAAGTGAATACGGAAGGGACTGTCGCTACCGTTTCATGGCCATTGGTGCCAGGAGCGGGAGGCCACGAAGTGACTTTCGAAAATGTGGACGATCCGCAGAATCCATTCATCGTGGACGGCTACGACAAGAAGATTGTCGATGGCTCCAAGTTCACTGTCAGCGTGACGGAGGATTCCCGCTACCGCATGACCATGCGCACACTGGGAAACCACGACCTTGGAAACATCGATGTTGCGGAGCCGAGTGTCTTTGAATTCTCTACACTTGTGGAGAAGGTGGCCACTATTCCTTCCGGCTCCGACATCACCACCTGGTGGAAGGACTTCAAGTCTGTCACGGCACCCTTTGACCATGAGGTGGCCATTGAACTGGAGCCCAGTGGCGATTACATCATCTCGGATACCTTGGACTTCGGCGGGTATAACCTCACCTTCCGTGGTGACAAGATTCACCGTCCTACGGTGAAAATACAGGGCACCGCTAACATCCAGAGCTACTCTGGTCTGAAGGTGAAGTTCATCAATTTCGACTGTTCTGAGTCTTCGGCCAACGGTGTCTTCGGCATGAGCGTGAGCAACCTGCCTGACTCCATCAAGAGTCAGAATCTCGGTTATTTACGCGACGGTAGTCCTATCAACAACATCTACATCGTGCGCGACCCCTTGTACATCAGCCACTGCTGGTTCAAGGATGTTCCCCGGGGCTTCCTCAACGATAATGGCGTGGAATGTGCCTGGTGGTATGTCACCATCGACGACTGTATCGTTCAGTTAAACAACGCCAGCAGCAACCAGGGTTTCCTCTGCCTGCAGAATAAAGGTCGCGTCATTAAGAACGTGAAGCTTACCAACAACACCATTTTCAATATTCAGGAGAATAAGTCGGCTTACTTCGTGCGCTACTCACATCCCTCGAACGCCAACCCGCAGAAGGTGTTCGGCACCACTCCTGGCATGGATACGCAGACCTTCACCATCAGCAACTGTACGTTGAGTAAGGTATATACCGGTCAGAAGTTTGCCAACAATATGAGTGCTACGGGACAGGCACTCACCATCGACCACACCATCTTCTACGATATCAACAGCGTACGCCAGTTGCCGCGCTATGGAGGTTTCAAGACCTTCAAGTTCAACTTCTGGTGGGGCATCACCCTTATCGACGAACAGGACAAGACGCAGACCGACACTGGCGGCTCTCCCTTCGTGAGTATCTATGATCCGCTGTTCAGGGGCGATGTGCTGCAGAGTCTCGATCTGTCGAAGCCCAACGGTGGTGTTGACTTCACGCCCGGTGAGTATCAGATTGTGGTAAACCGTGGAGGTGATACCCGCTGGCTGCCGGCCGTCGAAACTGAGAGTGCTCAATGATAACCGCTTTAACCTAATCGAAATGGAAAATATGTTGAACAGACTATATATTATAATAGGTTTTACGCTGTGCATGCTCATAGGCTATTCCGCTCCTGTGTCGGCACAGCAGGCCACACGCACCGTCAAGGGTAAGGTGGTCGATGAGAACGGTGATGCCATTATCGGTGCTACCGTCTTGATCGTGGGACAGCAGAAAGGTGGTGTCATTTCCGACCTTGAAGGAAACTTCTCCATTCAGGTGCCTGCTGGCAAGAAGTTAAGAGTCAGCTACATCGGATTTGTCACGCAGACCGTTTCCAAGTTCTCCGACAATATGAGAATCGTGCTGAAGGAAGATGCCAACTCACTCGACGATGTGGTCGTCGTGGGATATGGAGCCCTGAAATCGAAGAACGTGACGGGCGCCGTGGAGGTCATCGACCCCGAAGAACTGAAAGACCTTGCCGTGAGCTCCCTCTCTGAGGCCCTCATCGGTATCTCTCCCTCCGTGCACGTGAGTATGCCATCTACCGGTCGTCCCGGTGAGAACGCCACCATCACCATCCGTCAGGCCCGTGATGCCGTGGTGCTCACGCCTACGGGAACCGATGTCGGTGGTAAGAATATCGGTGGTAATGCCAACCCTGCTCCTCTTTACGTGATCGACGACTTCATCTATCAGGACTCTGAGAAGGGTGAGGAAGAGTTCAACAACCTCGACGTGGATGAGGTGGAGAGCATCACGGTGCTGAAAGATGCTGCCGCTGCCGTCTATGGTGCCTACGGTGCCTATGGTGTCATCCTCGTCAAGACCAAGCGCGGCCGTGAGGGTGTGCCCCGCATCAGTTATCAGCTGCAGATGGGTCATACTGACGCCCTGATGCATGCCGATATGCTCGACGGCTACAACTACGGGCGTATCTACAACGCCGCCAAGTGGGCAAATTCGCTGCAGAACAACCGCACCGACGACAAGCTGAAGGATTACTTCCAGGCTGATGAGTTGGAGATGATGAAAGGCATGAACTACGATTTGCTCGACAAATATTGGAGCTCCGCCCTCACACAGCGCCACAGCGTCAACCTCAACGGTGGTACCGAAAAGGCTGCCTACTTCGCAGGACTGAGCTACTACACGCAGGATGCCAACATGGGTAAGATGGACTACGGGCGCTATAACTACCGCGCCGGTCTCACAGCCAACGTGTCAAACTGGATCAAGGCCACCATCTCCGTATCGGGTGACTACACCTCACAGAATCAGCATGAGGGTAACGGCGAGGAAGACTACCGCTATCTGCTGAAGAACGTGCCTTACGTGCCCGACAACATCAACGGCTATCCCATCTACCACTCAGGCATGGAGAACGACCCCTCGAAGAATAATTACTACAACTACATGTCGCTGCAGCAGTCGCGCAACAACCGTGAGGTAACCTCCAACAGCGTGGCCATTCAGGGAACGCTCGAAGCCGATTTCGGTAAGCTTTGGAAACCGCTGCAGGGCTTGCATGGAAAACTCACTTATTCTAAGAATATCAATAACAACAAGGATAATCGTATCCGCATGGAGAACACCGTCTATCGTGTACTCAACCGCGGCGGTACGGGCCATCACCTCTACATCACCGACCCGAATATGATTATCGATAACGATCCTTTGGTGGACTACGACGAGACCACCCTCGAAGGCTTCCACTATACCGACTTCGAGAACCTCGAGGTGCATACCCTCAACCAGGGCCAGAATTCGTTCATCAGCCGTGAAATGAGCCGTAGCGACAGCTATCAGCTCAACCTCATGCTCATCTACGCCCGCAAGTTCGGCAAGCATGATGTGAGCGGCACGTTCTCCGTGGAGAAGGGTGAAAGCTGGATGGAGAACACCTACGCCAAGGGAACCCACCCGCTGAAGTTCACCGACGGACAGTCGAACTCACTCGCCGACGATGCCGTGAAGACCAACAACTTTAACCGATCCGAGGGTGGTACGCTGGCTTATATCGGACGTTTCAACTACGCCTATGCCGACAAGTACCTCTTCGAGTTCCTCATCCGTGCACAAGCTTCCACCAAGTTTGCTCCCGAGAACTATTGGGGCGCCTTCCCCTCCTTCTCTGCAGGATGGGTGATTTCTGAAGAGCCCTGGTTCCCGAAGGAGAAGCTGCTCGTCGACTTCCTGAAGATCCGTGCTTCCTTCGGTATCATGGGACGCGACAACGTGGATCCCTGGCGCTGGCTGCAGCTCTATGACTATAAGGACTATGGCGGTGCCCTCTTCGGAACCGGAGCCTACACCAGCGGAACGGCACGCTCTTTCGCCCTGCCGGAGAAATCGGGTACCAACCCCGACATCCACTGGGACAAGACCACCAAGACCAATATGGGTATCGACCTCCGCATGCTCGACAACCGCTTGTCCGTTGCCTTCGATGCCTACTACGACTTTGGCCGTGAGATGTTTGCCTATCCCGGAGGTATCAACCTTCCCGCAACGGTGGGTATCTATGCCGCTCCTGAGAACTACAGCGAGATGGACATGTGGGGCGTCGAGGCCATCATCGGATGGCGCCAGCGCTTCAGCAAGGATATGTATCTGTCCGCCCGTATCGGTTTCGGCTACGACGACAATAAGGTGCTGAGATACTATTTCGACGATCCCGACAACCGCACGTGGACCAGTTATGTGAAGGGAGAACGCACCGACCGCGGTCTCTGGGGACTCTCCTGTCTGGGCATGTTCCGCAGCTATCAGCAGATTGAGGAATACTTCAGCAAGTATCACATCACCAACTACCTCGGACTGACGCAGGATCAGGTGCATCCCGGTATGCTCATCTATGAGGACATCCGCGGACCTAAGGATCCCGAGACCGGTGAATACTCACCGACACCCGACGGTGTCATCAACTCCAGAGAGGATGCCGTGCAGATTTCCAAGCGCGCCAGCAATCCCTACACCTCCAACCTCAACCTGACGTTCGTCTATAAGTCCCTGCAGCTCAATGCCACCATCACCGCCAACTGGGGTGCCTACACCACCATGCCTGGCTCACTCATCGGCGAGAGCTTCAGCGATATGGAGACCAAGAACATGTCTGCCATGTGGAACGATATGTTCATCTATCAGGATGTCTATGATGCACAGGGACGCGTCATTGCCGAGGCCAATCCCGATGGCCGCTGGCCAAACTTCGGTCTCAACAAGAACAGCATCAACACGCAGACTTCCACCTTCTGGCGCATGTCTGCCGCTCAGATCTACCTGCGTAACATCACGCTCGCCTACACCTTGCCGAAGAAATGGGTACAGTATGCCGGTTTGAACAATGTGCGTCTGAACATCACCTGTCAGAATGCCCTCAACTTCTACAACCCCATTCCTCATGGCTATTGGAATACCTTCGCCGGAACCTACGGCAACTATCCCGTGGTGCGCAAGATTACTTTGGGTCTTAATGTGACGTTCTAAATGAAATCTCTAAATATCCGAATATTATGATTAGCTTAAAGCATTTATATAAGAACAAGGTGGCGCTGGGCTTGCTGTGCGCAGCATTCTTCACCCTTCACTCATCACTCTTCACTTCCTGTAGCGACCAGTTCCTCGAGGACAAGCGCCCCTACGGATCATTCGGTCCCGATGAGGTCTATAACGATATCACCTCCGTGAAGCTGCGCCTGAACTATCTTTACCAGATGTCGCTCCCTTGGACCGAAGGACTCGGGGCCAGCAACAACAACAACAATGCCCCCGACCTCTGGCCCGTGGGCTATCCCGACATCCTTTCCAACAATACCGAAGAGTTCGGCTTCACAGGCTACGGCCGCTATTGCGACCCCTCGAAGCTGGTAACCTATAATGAGAACTACGACAATTTCTTCTACAACGGCACCAATGCCTCACCCTGGAAGAAGATGCGTGAGTGTACCGATGTCATCGTACGTGTGGGCGAAAGCACCTCTCTCGATGAAAAGATCAAGCGCGAAACCGATGGCCAGGCCCGTTTCCTGCGGGCCACCCGCTATTTCCGGCTCTTCAAGCGTTTCGGCGGACTGCCCATCATCACCAACATCCAGAGCACCCTGTTGCGCGATACCACCATTCTCCGTGCCAAGCGTAACTCCACCCGCGACACCTATCGCTTCATCATCAGCGACCTCCGGCAGGCTGCCAGCGAACTCCCCGTCCGTTGGGAAGAGGATGTCAACGACTGGGGACGTGTCACCGCAGGAACCGCGCTGGCATTGGCAGGCTATGTAGCCAACTATTTCGCCAGCCCCGTCTTCAATCCCCATGATGAGGCCTCACGCTGGGAAGAAGCTTACGAAATCAATAAGCACGCCCTCGACACCCTCGCCCTCGGCAACTTCGGACTGGCTTACGACGGCAATCCCTCAGGCACCAAGACCGCCAAGGACTGGGCCCGCATCTGGAACACCATGCACGGCGGCGATGCCCTCAGCTCAGAGGCCGTCTATGTCGTCATCTGTAACAATATCGTCGATTCCTACGACCGTCACATTTTCAACTCATGGGAGCAGAACATCCGTCCCACCACAGCCCTCGGAGGCAACAACCGCGACAACTCGCTCACGCCCTCCGCTGAGATGGTCGATCTCTTCCCCATGGCCGACGGCAAGCGCCCCACGGAGGCAGGAGCCTACACCTACAACAGCAAGCTGTTCTTCCTCAACCGTGACCCACGCTTCTATCGCACCTTCGCCTTCCCCGGCACCGAATGGAGGTTCGTAGGCGATATCAACCTCACCGAGCATACCGTACCTTACGGCAGCGGCGCCGAGTATCAGCTGCAGAACTACGCCTGGTATCCCTCGCTCGAAGAGTTCAGGGACAACACGCAGGAAGGCTATTTCACCGAGAATCTCGGCAACAACGGACGTTCCATCTACGTCCGCAAGAAATCGCTCGATCCTGCCCTCAGCGACCACACCTATTATAACTTCACCGACGAGAACGGCTTCTCCCGCAACGGTGCGCCCATGATTGCCATGCGCTATACCGAAGTGCTGCTCAATTTTGCCGAGGCAGCCTGCGGAGCCAAGCATCTCGACGAAGCCTGGAATGCCCTCATCCAGATACGCCGTCGTGTGGGCTATGAAGGCGACTGCGGACTCGATCCCGCCATCCGTGGCGACCGTGCCAAGATGTTCGAAGCCATCCTCTACGAGCGTCAGATAGAACTCGCCTACGAAGGTAAGCGCTTCGATGACTGCCACCGTTGGATGCTCTTCGACGGAGGCGTCAATCAGGCCTCCATCAATCCCTCATGGGCACCCTCAGGCTGGGGCGGCAACACCTGTACCTATCTGGGCGTCAAACCCCTCAACAACATCGCCACCCACCGCATCGAGATGAGCTTCGACCCCAATCTCTATATAGGACCCAAGGACGACGACAGCGACCCGTTCGTGAAGACCGACTCCATCAAGAAGCCCACCGCGCTCACCCTCGACGAAGACTTCCGCACCACCACCGATCCCGAGACCGGCGAAGTGAGCTACAACAACGCCAGGGTGCAGCAGCTGGCCGCCTTCTATTCCCACTATCTTGTTCGTAAGGACATCATCACCAAGACCACCGTCAACGAAGAGTCCGGCGACTACATGCTGCCCCGTTGGCATTACAACTGCTACCTCATGGGCTTGAGTTCCGGCGACCAGAGCAACAACCCCAATGTCGTTCAGACCATGGGATGGGGTCGCACCGGAGGTGGCTTCGGCGCCTTCGATCCGCTGAGCGATGACCCGGTGCTCGATGCCTCGGCAAGTACTCCCGGCAACGATGCCATCATGACCGAATAAACGATCATTATTTTCAATCTGCCCCCGTTCCTCCCTCCGTAAAAAGAGCGATGGAACGGGGCATACTATCCAAAGATCCTATTTTTATAGGCACAATTGTTATAATTTGGTTTTTAAACTTAATGTTCAAAACTCAAAATGGAAGTTTCCCGTGAGGCTGGCTTCCATTTGCTCTCAGCGACAGCTACCATGGCGTAATCATCCGCAACGGGAAAAAGAAGGTTGTAAAATAAAATAAGAGTATCCGAAAAACCAATTTAGGGACTTTGGGACTTTGGGACTTTTGGGACTTTTTTGAAACAAAAAAAGCACGCGATCCTCACGGACAGCGTGCTAATTTATTTTTTCTCATTTTCATGAAAAATACTTCACTCTCTAACAGAGTGCAAGTGCAACTGCAGGCGCTAGCCCAGGTGAACAGGCTGAAGCGGTGAGGGCAGTAAGCAGCGCCGTGATAGCGGCGACAACGGCTTGCCCGATAGCCTGTATCCATTTCCATTTATTACTATTCATAACAATAAAGAGACCCACCCCGTCCCTCCCTGCATAGGGAGGGAGA
>Ga0310695_10004407_pt1 | contig 26022 bp, 23 predicted proteins | sample RumenRJG_04DNA_FD_203882 | JGI IMG/M metagenome (GOLD analysis project Ga0310695, IMG submission 203882) | Bovine rumen microbial communities from Lethbridge, Alberta, Canada - RJG_04 (v2) (version 2) | ecosystem: Host-associated > Mammals > Digestive system > Stomach > Rumen | place: Canada... | reverse complement strand
ATGATTTGTTTCAATGAGAAAATGAAAGTAAGAAGATGATGAAAAAGAGAACAAATGAAAGAACAGTAAGCATTGTGATAAGTACAAATAGGTGGGGAAAATGAGTTATAAGGTGTTGACTGGTTTATTTCTTAGTATCATAATCAAACATGTGGGGAGCTTGCAGGAGCAGGCTGAGAGGGTGATTATACTTCACCGACCCGATAACCTGATGTGGATAATGCCAACGTAGGGATGCGAATACAGTGTATTTGAGATGGGCACGCCACAAGGGTATGCCTTTTTTTTGTGTTGCGGCGAGAAGAAGATCAAAAGGAGGACGAAATGCTTGGAGAGTATTTGGATGAAGTGAGAAAAAAGGCACCGCTGGTGCACAACATCACAAATTATGTGACAGTGAATGATGTAGCCAACATACTGCTCGCCTGCGGTGGAAGCCCCATTATGTCGGATGAACCTGCGGATGTGGAGGACATCACTTCAATCTGCGGCGGACTCAACATCAATATCGGGACGCTGAACAAGAGAAGTATCAAGGGAATGAAGAAGGCCGGTCGCAGGGCACAGGAACTCGGACATGTCATTCTCCTTGACCCCGTGGGAGCCGGTGCCAGCGCGTTGCGAACCAAGACGGCGGCGGAGCTGATGGATCAGATCCGATTTACGGTAATCCGCGGCAACATTTCGGAGATCAAGGCGCTGGCCTTGGGCAGCGGTACTACGAAGGGCGTCGACGCCGATATCGCAGATGCGGTGACGGATGAGAATTTGGACGACGCGATCCGATTCGTCAAAGATTTTGCCTCCAAAACGGGAGCGGTGGTGGCTGTGACAGGGGCCATCGACCTGGTGGCGGACGCGGAGCGATGCTACGTGATCCGGAACGGAAGGCCCGAGATGGGCAGGATCACCGGCACCGGCTGCCAGCTGTCCGGCATGATGACTGCTTTTATCGTGGCCAACCCCGACAACGTGCTGGAAGCAGCGGCGGCGTCGGTATGCGCGATGGGCCTGGCGGGAGAGATTGGTTACTCGCATCTCGCGGAGTATGAGGGAAATTCCACATACAGAAACCGCATCATTGATGCAATCTATCACATGGACGGCGCATGCCTCAATGAGGGCGCAAAGTTCGAGGTACGTTAACAAGTTGATCCGGTGGATTGAATAGTGTTCGTACGGCTGGATACAAACCTCTTCGGTTTTACTTGCAATGAATACGGTCGGAAGAGCGCTATAGTGACAGGAGAAGAGAAAAGTGAAATTGACTAAAGAGAGCCTTTTGCTCTATGCGATCACAGACAGAAGCTGGCTGGGCGGCAGAACGCTCTACAGCCAGGTGGAAGAAACACTGGAGGGCGGAGCGACCTTTTTGCAGCTGCGCGAGAAGAATCTGGATGAGGAGCACTTTCTCGAGGAAGCAAAGGAGCTGCAGGCACTCTGCCGCAGATACGGCGTCCCTTTCATCGTCAATGACAACGTGGACGTGGCACTTGCCATGGGGGCGGACGGCATCCATGTGGGACAGAGCGACATGGAAGCCGGCGACGTGCGAAAGCTCCTGGGTCCGGACAAAATACTGGGAGTCTCCGCGCAGACCGTAGAACAGGCACTGCTGGCAGAGCAGAGAGGTGCGGATTACCTCGGCGTGGGCGCGGTCTTTCCCACGGGATCCAAGGATGACGCCGATGATGTCAGCTATGAGACCCTGAAGGCGATCTGCAGCGCTGTCAGCATCCCCGTAGTGGCGATCGGCGGCATATCACAGAACAATGTGATGCAGCTGAAGGGCAGCGGGATCTGCGGGATCGCAGTGATCAGCGCGATCTTTGCACAGAAGGACATTAAAGCGGCAACGCAGAAGCTCAAAGAGAGCGCTAAGGAGTGTGTATCGTGCTCCGGAAAGTGAGGTAAAAGTGAGAACAGCATTGACGATCGCCGGAAGTGATTCCAGTGGAGGCGCCGGCATTCAGGCAGATATCAAGACCATGACGGCAAACGGCGTTTTCGCCATGAGCGCCGTCACAGCTCTTACTGCGCAGAATACGACCGGCGTCTCGGGTATTATGGATGTTTCTCCGGAATTTCTCGGAGAACAGCTGGACAGAGTATTCGAGGACATTTTCCCGGACGCTGTCAAGATAGGGATGGTCTCCTCAACGGACCTGATCCGCATGATCGCTTCCAAGCTGAAGGAGTACAAAGCGGTCAATATCGTGCTGGATCCCGTCATGGTGGCGACCAGCGGCGCGAAGCTCATCTCGGATGATGCGATCGCGAGCCTTGAAGAGGATCTGATCCCGCTGGCGGATGTCGTGACGCCCAACGTCCCCGAGGCAGAAGTGCTCTCGGGCATGAAGATCACGAACAAAGAGGAGATGGAAGAGGCTGCGCAGAAGATCTTTACCAAATACAACTGTGCGGTACTGCTCAAGGGAGGGCACCGGGTCAATGACGCGGACGACCTCCTGTTGGATGCGGAGGGCCCTCGCTGGTTCAAAGGACAGCGGATCGACAACCCCAACACGCACGGAACGGGCTGCACGCTCTCAAGTGCCATCGCATCGAATCTTGCGAAGGGCTTTTCCATGGAGGAGTCCGTCGAGAGAGCCAAAAAATACATATCAGGCGCTCTTGCTGCCATGCTCGACCTGGGAAAAGGCAGCGGACCAATGAACCATGCCTTTGCTATCTGCAATGAATTTACTAAAGAAAAGGAGAACGCATGATGAGCAGCAAAGAGGGAAACAATTTCGGACTCAAGGTCTCGGAGAGACTGTACAGGAAAGCATGGCCGATCTGGGAGAGCTATTTTGACCATCCCTTTGTAAAGGGCATCGCTGACGGGACGCTTTCGGTGTCCAAATTCCAGTTCTACATGATTCAGGACCACAAATACCTGATGCAGTACGCGAAGGTCTTCGCACTGGGACTGATCCGCTCCGTGGAGGAGTCAGACATGCGCACTTTCAGCAGCCTGATCACGGCGACGCTGGACACAGAGAACGCCGTGCACCAGAGCTATCTCGGCAAGCTTGGCATCTCTCGAGAGATGATCGACAGCACGCCCATGTGCATGAACAACGAATCCTATACCAACTATATGATCGCCATTGGCTTCAAGGGCGGCCTCGCGGAGATCGCGGCAGCGGTCCTCGCCTGCTCCTGGAGCTACGAGCTGATCGGCGAGTTCATTGAAAAGAATTATCCCAAGGGAATTGAGCACCCCTTCTACGGCAACTGGATCGGGACTTATACATCCAAGGGCTTCAGGGACTGCAACGATGACATGATCGAGATGTGCGACCGTTTCTCGGAAGGATATTCAGAGGAGCAGATCCGGAACCTCGAGAGGATCGTCGAGATATGCAGCAACTATGAGTATCAGTTCTGGGATATGGCCTGGAATGAAGGGTATGAGTTTAAGGCGGCGCTGAAGGAGTGAGGATCCTTATGTTAAGGCATCCGACTGGGGATGTATTGACGTCGTATCCTTCACCACAGGAGAGCTGCGCAAACGTGACAGATTCATCTATGTCGACCTGAATGGCGACGGAACCGGAAGCGGCAATCGATACAAGAAGAAATCCTTCGACTGGTATCGTAAGGTCATTGCTTCCAATGCAGAAGTATTAAGCTAATTCCTTCTCATTATTTGACGGTGGCTGACTATACGCTCAAAAAGCGAAGTCAGCCACCTCTTTGTATAGGCTTTCTTTTGGTATAATAAGTCATCGACAGCAACGGAGAAGAACCGGCATAAAGAAAAGGAGGTATCATGAGTATTGTAGTAAATCTTCGGTACACAGGCGTAAACGGAAACGCAGCTAAATTTGCGCAGGAGATGGAGCAGAGCGGGACGGCGGATCTGATCCGCGCGGAGGACGGCAATCTTCGTTATGAGTATTACATCCCGATGAACGATCCTGAGACTGTACTTCTGATCGATGCGTGGAAGGATCAGGAAGCGATCGACAAGCATCACGCATCACCTATGATGCAGACTATCGCTTCCCTGCGCGAGAAGTATGACCTGCACATGACGGCTGAGAGATATATCTCGGATGACGCGGGCTTCTCGGCGCATGACAGCAGCTTTATCAGAAAGTGAGAAACACAGAAGTATTTTTTCTACATCAATAACCGCATGACCGTTCCGTTGGAGGGCTTTCTGCGACAGTTTGACAATTACGACGGCTTCGAGAAACAACTCTCGGAAGATTTACTGAAAGACGCTTTACCCAGCGGGAAAAAACGATTCGGGAACAGATTTGGATAACCGGGGGGAATTTTTTCAAAAACTTGCACCTGTACCTAATACCGTAATCTGAGCATTTTAAAAAAAAGTTAGTCAAAACTAATTGACTTCCATTTTAGGTAAACCTATAATTTTTTACAGATGGGGTGAACAATTCCCTGATAGGTCGTAACGGTTGAAGTCCTGCATCCAAATGCCTCGCATAAGAATTGCAGGCCTTCGGGGGCTTCGATTTCAGACAAAAGCCTTCTGATCATGCGAAAGGAGAACACATGAGAGACTATTTACAGATTGAAAAGGTATACGGGAGACAGATCATCGATTCCAGAGGCAACCCCACGGTTGAAGCTGAGGTTACTCTGGCTGACGGCACTATAGGAAGAGGGGCTGCTCCCAGCGGCGCTTCTACGGGCGAGTTCGAAGCGCTCGAGCTCAGGGACGGTGACAAGTCTCAGTACGGAGGAAAGGGCGTTACAAAGGCTGTAGCCAACATCAACGAGATCATTGCTCCCATTCTGGTCGGCATGGATGCTTCCGACACCTATGCGGTTGACGCCGCTATGATCGCTGCAGACGGGACGCCTGACAAGTCCAAACTCGGCGCAAATGCTATCCTCGCGGTTTCCATCGCCGCAGCAAGAGCTGCGTCTATTTCCTTGGACATTCCGCTTTATCGCTTCCTTGGCGGCGTACAGGCCACAAAGCTTCCCGTTCCCATGATGAACATCCTCAACGGCGGCGCTCACGCTGACAGCTCTGTTGATACACAGGAATTCATGATCATGCCCGTCGGTGCTCCCACTTTCAAAGAAGGCCTCCGCTGGTGCACGGAAGTATTCCACGCGCTGCAGAAGATTCTCAAGGCTAACAAAGACGTCACTGCTGTTGGCGACGAGGGCGGTTTCGCTCCTATGAAACCCGAAGGCGACGAAGGCGCGATCGAACTGATCCTTGAGGCGATCAAGGCGGCCGGCTATGAGCCCGGCAAGGATTTTGTCCTGGCTATGGACGCTGCTGCCTCCGAGTGGAAGAGTCCTAAGGGAATCGGATTCTATCACCAGAAAAAATCCGGCAAGGACTTCACAACGGATGAGCTGATCGATCACTGGGCGGCGCTCGTTGACAAGTATCCCATTTACTCCATCGAAGACGGCCTGGATGAAGAGGACTGGGAAGGTTGGAAGAAGATGACTAAGAAACTCGGCGACAAAGTACAGCTGGTAGGCGACGACTTGTTTGTCACCAATACCAAGAGACTGTCCAAGGGCATTGCTAACGGCGCTGCCAACTCCATCCTGATCAAGTTCAACCAGATCGGTTCCGTATCCGAGACCCTTGAGGCCATCAAGATGGCTCACAAGGCAGGATACACAGCAATTTCTTCTCACAGATCCGGTGAGACCGGCGACACCACGATCGCAGATCTTGCAGTTGCTCTGAACACCTGCCAGATCAAGACCGGCGCTCCTTCCAGATCTGAGCGTGTCGAGAAATACAACCAGCTGCTCAGGATTGAAGAACAACTCGGAGCCGCTGCAACATATCCCGGAAAGGCCGCGTTTAACTTCAAGAACGCATAAGAGATCATTGCGTCCGGCGTAAATTTCATAAAGTAGTTCATAAAGTAGAAATGAACAGCACCTGTCGAATGCGGCAGGTGCTGTTTTTGCTGCGTCAGAGGACTTGCCTGAACTGTTTGAAAAACAACCGGCGCATTCTTGTGTTTCCAGACATCAGAACCAGGCATCCAGGATCTTCGAAGTCTTAAGGGAGTCTTCATGCAGCAGGATCTCTTTCTGATCGAGGTATTCCATGAGCTGAGCTTTGCCATCCGCGGCGGCAGAATAATCGTCTGCGTCAAAAGACAGTTCGACTATATAGCTTTCCTCGCCCTTGTTTTTTTCCACCAAGCTGCAGATCTCGACGGTGATCTCCCATCCCTCAAGTTTTCCCTTTGCCCGCATAAAGCGGACCGGTCCCGCCGCCTCAGCGCGCTCCATCGCTGCGATTCCCCATTGACTCTGGTTCCAGTTCGCCTCAATGTCCGGCATGGTTTCCAGCAGGAAAGCCTTGGCCTCGTCTCCGGTGATAGATGTTAAGCTGTCGTGGCCTTTCAATTTGGCTGAGTCCTCACAGCTGAGGCTCAGCGTCATCTTCTCATAGCCCCAGTCAATCCCCGCCTCAAAGAGCTCATCATCATCATTTTTCTCTTTCTCGTCCGTTTTTTCCGTATTTTCTGACGGATCAGGGATGATAAAGCCATCTTTCTTTGCGGCTTCACAGGCGGCTGCAATATCCGTGCCGGCGATCGGATAGCGCTTTTTGTAGGTCCTCTCGGCTTTTTTCTTGCCGGATTTGAGCCGCAGGCGGTTGATCCATCCCTCGCGGTGGAAATCCTTTTCCGGTGTGTCCAGGTACATTACTTCGATGGGCAGGTAATCCTCCGTTATCCCGAAGGCCTGTTTCCACTCCTCTTTCAAAAGATGGTCATCGCCCAGAACCTTCTGCGAATCCAACAGAAGTTTTACTTCATAGGAAAGATCATATTGGGACAGGTCATCTGATGGAAGGTCATCCGGCGACAGGTCATCTGATGGAAGGTCATCCGGCGACAGGTCGTCTGATGGAACATCCTCTGCGGAGAGTTCATCTGTGCCGGTGGTTTCCTGATTGGAAGCATAAGCTGATGGCTGCGGCTCGGCGGATCCCGGAGACGAACAGGCCGCCGCGGATGCCAAAACAGTGGAGATCAGTACAGTAATGATCAGTCGGTGTATTCTCATTTTTTCCTCCTTAACAATCCCCTAATAATGTTGATTATATTATAATGGAGAAAGTTGAAAGATTCAGCGGGAGGGTAATATGAAAAGGCAGTTATTATCAGGGCTGTTGGCGTTAGTTTTAGTTATGACAGGCTGTTCAGGCGCCGGCAGTTCCGCGGGCACCAAAGAGGCAGAGACAACACAAGAAACAACGCAGGAAGCAGAGTCCGACGGCGTGCGCCCTCTGTTTAAGCTGCAGAGTCACTCGCGCATGGAAGAGAAGGACGACACAGTGATCGCAAGCGGCTCCTATGATACAGTCAGTCTTACGGAAGAAACAATCATAGAAAACTTTTATCTGAATCAAGCCATTGGAGTAGAGAACAGCATGATCGAAGAGAAGTATGAGAAGACATTCTCAGAGATCAAAGAGGCAGCTGAGAACGCTATGGCGGAGCAGAGAGAAGATTCGGAAGGGTTTCCTGCCGGAAATATGGAAGGAACGATCATTCCGGTCCGGTGCGATCAGGAGGTCCTGAGTTTTTATGACATGACATCGCTTTATTATCCCGGCGCCGCGCACGGCAGCGTGGGTTACAGCGGATACAATTTTAAGACCGCAACCGGCGAGAAAATTACACTGGCGGATGTCTTTAAGGAACCCGCATCCCTGAAGCCTGTCGTGGCAAAATATCTTCGGGCCCAGGCAGACGGATCACCGATAGAGGATGCGGAGGATTCGCTGCAGTACTATTTTGACGAAGGGATGGATGACCTGGCATGGGTGATCGATCAGGACGGCGTCACATTCCTCTTCGCGCCTTCCGATATTGCGCCTTACGCGATGGGCGCACTGGAAGCCAAAATATCTTTTGACGGGGAGCCCTCGCTGTTCACAGGCAATTACGGACCTTCCGGAGACGGTTATGCGAGAACCATGAGCCCGTTTACGGAGATGAGAGTGGACCTGGACGGAGACGGCAGTGACGAGAAACTGTCGGTGAACGGCATGTATGAAGAAGGAAACGAGATCAATGCGTATTCCGGCATTCAGGTTTCCGTGGGAGATCAGGTCTGCACGGCGGAGCAGTACTGTTACAGCATGCAGCCGTGCTTTGTGCACACCAAAGACGGAAGAAACTATGTGTACGTGGTGACGGGAACAGATAACGACTATCCGGAGCTGACTGTATTTGCGATCAAAGACAACATTCCGTCACTCGTTGGTAAAATGGACGGGACCGGCTATGCATCCGCTTTCTATCCGGCCTATCTGGACGGAGAGTACAGCCCGGACCAGAGCGTTTATGAGCGCTATCCGATGATCGACCCCTCGAAATTCGCGCTCGGCACGAGAATGCAGCTCATGAGTACATACAGCGGCCGCCGCTTCTACGAGGTGGGAGAAGACGGGATGCCCGCTCCTCTGTCAGACTATTACGAAATTGACGCGGACATCACGCTGACCAGCCTTGTGCCCCTGACAGCGGAAACGGTGGATCTCAAAACGGAAGAGGCGACAGGGGAGGAGAAGGAGATCCCGGCCGGAACGAAATTGAATTTCTGGAGAACAAACGGCACTGATCTCGTGGACATGCGGACGGATGACATGGAAGTCGGGGAAGCTTTCCGCTTCAAAGTAGAGACAGGAGACGGACAGACTGTGAATGGCATTAAGTTGGAGGAAGCTTTTGACGGGACAGTGTTCGGAGGGTGAGACAGCAGGGAGTAATCCCGTGGAGAAGATGTACTGACTCCTATATGTGATATTTGGTAATATTTGAACATACGCAAGTTACTTAGCCCCAAAGGACAAACGATCCCGGCTAAGGCCGCCTGATCTGCACAAAAATCGAGCCGGCCGCAGTTCATTGACTGCAGCCGGCTCGCGCCATGTTTTGACAGAGTATTATTTTGTTGCAGCTAAGCGCGTTACTTTTTGCCGTTCGCGACAGCGAGGGCATCGTACCACTCCGCCATAACTTCTGTGGCATCGATGGATTCGTCCTCAAAGTCAGCCCTATAGAGCTTCTCCCATTCGGAATCTTCTCCCCAGACTTCGCGGATATAGTTGCGGCCATCTTCGACAAAGAAGAAATCAAAGCGTACGCCTTCATCAGGGAAAGCAAGGACGACATATTCTCCGGCGGGAGCTTCTTCCTCAACAGGCACATAGGTTACATTGTTCCTCAGTTTTTCCAGATACGGCGCAGGATCGACATCTTTCGGCTCCAGCTCAAGGAACTCGAGTGTGCTGATCGTATAGTTTGCATCGGCATCAAAAGCGATGCGGGCAAGATGCATATCAATATCTGTATTGCCAAACTTTGCGGCAGTGAGCTGCGGGTTTTCGCTAAGGAAGGTATCCGGCACAGTTGCCGCCCATTCGTTCAGTTCCGTCCATATTTCCATGTCTTCCGGGTTATCATAATTATCGCGGATCAGTCTGACATCTGTAGGGGTGCAGAACAGGAAATAATTGCCGTTTCCGTCTGTGGCGAATGGCTGCTCGCCGGACATATCATCGCAGAGCTTCTGGTTAAGGGCAGCTTCATCGATCTTCCGGATGCTGAACAGCCAGCCGGCGCCGTCAATATCCCTTTCCTGCGCCTGAGCGGCTTCAATGGAAGCGATCTCTGAGCACATAAAGAGCGTTCCGGTTCCATCCTCTTCAGGAGTAGTGGTGAACAGCAGTCCATCATATTTGCCCGGAACAGTCAGGGTGAAGCCTTCATTGGTATAAGCAGCATTGGCTGCAGCATCGGCAGCCGCTTCTGTTTCCGTGGTCGTCTCTGTCTCAGCAGGGGTTTCTGCTTCTGCAGGAGCTGCTTCATCAGCAGGGGTTTCGGTTTCAACCGCTTCTTCTTTGGCGGGCTCCGCAGGAGCGGGCGTTGAAGAGCTGCATGCCGCTAATGAGAGCAGCATGGACATTGTCAGTGTTGCGCATAACAGTTTCTTTATATTGTGTTTCATGGTTTGTCTCCTTTTTATTATCATGTGTTTGATTATAACTCATATAAACGTTATACGGACAAAACATAGAGAATCCACTGTATAGCAGGCGAGGATGCTCCGACTTTTTTGGCGCGGCCTTTTGGGGCCTTTTAGTGCGACGGTCAATTCTTCGCGATCCTTCGCTTTGAGACCTTTCTTTACAGAGTCTTTCTTCATACCCTGTCTCATTTTAACGGTCTCCATGGTATAATATAGGTACTGTTGTTTCGTAATATCCGACCAAGGAGACCCGTTATGGAAAACCCGATTTTCAGAAAAAAGAGTCTGGACCGAATCTCATCTCCTGAAGCACTGGATGACTATCTTCATGTCACCACGCCTTCTGTCTGGCTGATTCTGATCGCCATTATCGCACTGCTGGCCGGTTTGCTGATCTGGAGCCATGTCGCCAGCATTGACAGCTTTGCCACCGGCCGCGCACAGGTGGAGAACGGCACAATGTACATTGAGTTTGACAATGAGCAGATCGCCAGGAATGTGCAGAGCGGAATGATCGTCATGTCCGGTGAGACGCAGAGCCGGATCAGCAGCGTGGGCGTCGACAACCAGGGCAACATATTCGCGCTGGCGCCCACGGATCTTGCGGACGGTCACTACGTCGTGGATGTCCTTTTCAGGCAGACACAGGTGATTCAGCTGCTGTTTAATTAAGGAGGCTGTCATGTCCGACATCAAGTTTCCGGCATCCTTTAAAAAGAAGCGCACCCGTGTCCCCGTGATCATGCAGCTGGAGGCGCTGGAGTGCGGCGCCGCCGCGCTTGCCATGGTCATGGCTTACTACGGGAAATGGATTCCTTTGGAACAGGTGCGCCGGGACTGCGGCGTCTCGCGAAACGGCTCCAATGCCAAAAATATGATGGTCGCCGCCAGGGGCTATGGTTTTGAGGCGCAGGGTTTTCGCTGTGAAACAGAAAATCTGGCTGACAGTATCACTCTGCCCTGCATAATTCACTGGAATTTCAACCACTTCGTGGTCCTGACGGGGATCAGCACCAAATATGCATGGATCAATGATCCCGCCAAAGGGGACACTCGCGTCACGATCGATGAGCTGGATCAGGCCTTCACCGGCATTTGCATTGAGTTAAAGCCCGGGCAGGACTTCGTGCCGTCAGGAAAGCCCAAGAGTGTTCTCTCTTTTGCCAAAAGCCGGCTTAAAGGTGCCGCACCGGCCGTCGTGTTTGTCATGCTCTCAACGCTGGTCGGATGCCTCTTCGGTATCATCAATCCCGTTTTTGTCCGTTTCTTCCTGGATCGCCTGCTGACAGGTGAAAATATTAATCTCCTTTACCCGTTTTTGACCCTGCTGCTCGTCTTTGGCATCGCCCAGGTCGCGGCGGCCTGGATCCAGTCCGTCTATGCGCTCAAGATCAACGGCAAAATGGCTGCTGTCGGAAACAGCCAATACATGTGGAAGCTCCTGCGGCTTCCCATGGATTTTTTCTCCCAGCGCCTTTCGGGAGACCTGCTGCAGCGGCAGGGCGCGAACGCCTCCATTGCAGCTACTTTGGTGGATATGCTGGCACCGCTTTTGCTGAACATGATCATGATGGCCGTATATCTTGTTCTCATGCTCAAATGCAGTGTGCTCCTTACGGTGATCGGCTTCTCGACCATTATCCTGAACCTGATCGTCTCGCAGATCATCGCTGTCAAGCGGGTAAATATCACCCGCGTACAGCTGCGCGACGCCGGCAAACTCTCTGTAGCCACTGTTTCCGGCTTTCAGATGGTTGAGACCATCAAAGCGAGCGGCGCGGAGAACGGCTATTTCCAGAGATGGGCGGGGTTTCAGGCATCCGTCAACCGGCAGAATACCCGCTTTGGCCGGCTCACGCGATATCTGAGGATCCTTCCCAGTACCCTCTCATCGATTGCAACTGCGCTGGTGATGGTCATCGGCGTACTGCTCGCCATGAGAGGAGAATTCTCGCTTGGTATGATCCTGATGTTCCAAGGATTTTTGGGCTCCTTTATGGCGCCTGCACAGATGATCATCAACGCAGGACAGAACCTTCAGGTAATGCGTACAGAGATGGAACGCATAGAGGACGTACTGAAATATCCCCTTGATCCCATATTTTCCGTTCCTGCGCAGCAGGAAGACAGAAGCTACGCCAAGCTGTCCGGCGAAGTGGAACTGAAAAATGTCACTTTCGGATATTCCCGTCTCGGGGAGCCTCTGATCCGGGACTTTTCCATTCACATAAAGCCCGGAAGCCGCGTTGCGCTCGTGGGCGCTTCGGGCTGCGGAAAATCAACGCTTTCCAAGTTGATCTCCGGCCTTTATCAACCATGGAGCGGAGAGGTGCTGTTTGACGGAAAACCGATAGAGCAGATCGACAGAAACGTCTTCACCGGTTCCCTTGCCGTTGTCGACCAGGAGATTGTTCTGTTTGAGGGGACGATCGAGGACAACATTAAGATGTGGAACCAGTCCATCGAGGACTTCGAGATGATCCTGGCTGCCAGGGATGCCAGGATTTATGACGCTGTTATGGCGCGTGAAGGAGGTTTTTACGGGAGACTTGCAGAGAACGGGAAGGATCTCTCCGGCGGCCAGAGGCAGCGGCTGGAGATTGCCCGCGCACTGGCGCAGGATCCCACGATCCTGATTTTGGATGAGGCCACATCCGCACTGGATGCCAAAACAGAGTATGAACTTGTAAATGCTGTAAAAGACCGCGGGATCACCTGTATTGTCATCGCTCACCGCCTGTCCACGATCCGCGATTGCGACGAGATCGTCGTTTTGGATCATGGCGATGTGACGGAGCGTGGTACTCATGAGGAACTGATGGCAAGCTGCGGCGATTATGCGATGCTGATCGCCAGCGACTGAAAGGAGGCGGAATATGAGCTGGTTTGATGACCAGATCCATCATCGCGATGTCTCGGATCAGGAGATCATGGAAGACTCCCTGCTCCATATCGCCTCCGCAGTATTGGGCAGAGGTAAGGCACGGAAGCTCCAAAACAAGCAGACCGCCACGAAAGATGCACTGGAAGAGATCCTTAAATACTATAATATAAAGTCTGCCGGAATCCCGGATGAGATAACAGAGCTGGAGGACCAGCTCGAAATGTGCATGCGGCCGCACGGACTGATGTGGCGGCGGGTCGAATTGGATGATCAATGGTATCGGGACTCCATGGGCCCTGTCCTGGCATTTCGGAAGGATAACGATAATACGGCCGCTATCCTTCCCGGTCCCCTCTTCGGTTATTACTACCGCGATCCGGAAACCGGTATTACGCATCGGATAAACAGTAAAAACGCCTCTCTGTTTTCGGAGGAAGGACTCTGTTTTTACGCACCTCTTCCTCTGAAAAAACTCGGAGTCAGGGATCTGCTGATCTATATTAAAGACTGTATGGATACAGAGGATGTTATTTTCTTTGTTGTCCTCGCGCTGTTGGTGACGCTGCTCGGCATGCTGTACACAAACATCACCCGCGCTCTCACCGGATTTGTTCTTGAGAGCAAAGATGTTCCGCTGCTGATGGGAACAGCCGTGTTCATGGCGTCGACGATCTTCGCTTCTGTTCTGATCGAGACGACCAAGCAAATAATGATGAGTCGGATCAATCTCAAAGCGTCTGTTTCAATGGATGCTGCCATGATGATGCGCATCATGCAGATGCCGCCCCGGTTTTTCCGACAGTATTCCTCCGGTGAGCTGTCCACGCGCTACAACGCCATCAGGCAGTTTTGCGACCTGCTTCTGGGAAATATCTTTTCAACAGGAATCAGTGCGCTCCTTTCCATGCTGTATGTCACGCAGATCTTCATATATACAAGGTCGCTGGTCGGTACATCGCTCCTCATCATTGCAGCCGGCGTAGCCTTCAGTCTCCTGTCCGGCTTGATTCAGATGAGAGTAAGCCGCGACCTCATGGAAAAGAGTTCCAAAGAGTCGGGGCTGAGTTTTGCCCTGATCACAGGTATACAGAAGATCCGGCTGGCCGGGGCAGAAAAGCGAGCCTTTGCCAAATGGGGCCATGCCTATGCCGAGGTCGCCGCGCTGAGCTACAATCCGCCCATGCTGACACGGATCGGAGCGGCTGTTTCCATTGCCATTAACCTCGTCGGAACGATCGCGCTCTTCTTCCTGGCAGTGAAAAACGAGGTGACGCCCTCGGAATACATTGCTTTCAATACGGCTTACGGCGCCGTATCCGCTTCTTTCGGAGCTCTGACCGGAGCTGCTCTGTCCATCGCAGGGATCAGACCTGTTCTGGAGGTTGCCAGGCCGATCTTGGAGACAGCACCGGAGGCGTCGGAGAGCCGTGCACTTGTATCGCAGCTGAGCGGGAATATCGAGTTTTCGGGTGTCTATTTCCGCTATGACGCCAACATGCCCTGGGTCATAGAGGGGCTGGATCTCAAGATCCAATCAGGGGAGTATGTAGCGATCGTAGGGACCACCGGCTGCGGCAAAAGTACCCTCGTACGCCTTCTTCTGGGCTTCGAAAAGCCCGATAAGGGCGCCATCTACTACGACGGGAAAGACATCGCAAATCTGGACCTGCACTCTCTTCGCCGGAAGATTGGTACAGTTACGCAGGACGGAACGCTGTTCCAAGGGGATATTTTCTCCAACATTGCGATCTCTGCTCCGCAGATGAATCTGGAGGATGCCTGGAAAGCCGCAGAGCTGGCGGGCATCGCCGACGATATCCGCGCGATGCCGATGGGCATGCAGACGCAGATATCCGAGGGACAGGGCGGAATTTCGGGCGGGCAGAAGCAGCGGCTCATGATCGCCCGTGCAGTGGCCGGCAGGCCCAAGATCCTGATTCTGGATGAGGCGACCTCTGCGCTGGATAATCGCACGCAGCAGCAGGTGGCCGAAGCGCTGGATCAGCTCAAGTGCACACGGATCGTGATCGCGCACCGGCTCTCGACCATCAAGAACTGCAGCCGCATTCTCGTGCTGAACCAGGGGAAGATCCGGGAACAGGGCACCTATGACGAGCTGATCGCCAAAAACGGGTTCTTCGCGGAGCTGATCAGGAGGCAGCGGCTGGATGCGTGAGTGTTGTGCGGGTGTTTATGCAGGTGTCGTGCATGTGCTGTAAACTGGTCAAAACCATTCTAAAAAATCGTAAAATTTTGCTTGAATTTTACTCAAATCCCGTGGATATTATTTCCCGGCAGCGTAGATTAATATGTAAAGCAAAACACAAATGCTTCAAAGCATAAAACATTTTTAAATTTTATAATTTAGGAGGATAATTACAATGGCAACCCCTGAAAAGCTTACTGATGACATGATGGAACAGGTTTCCGGCGGAACACTTACAAAGGACGAGGCTTTAGAGAAAGCACTTGAGCACGCACATCTCGAGAGAGATCAGGTTGACTTCGTGAAGAAGGTCGAGCTTGATTATGAGCACGGCAGAAAGATTTACGAGATCACCTTCTACAAGGATGGCTATGAGTATGAATATGATATCGATGCCGAAACCGGCAAGGTATTGAAATTCGAAAAGGATTTAGACGACTAATTAAATAACGATCGAATAACGGTTGAATTATATTGATAATAAGAGAGCCGGGTGCAGTTATGATCTGCACCCGGCTTTTACAATGTTTACTGAGGTCTTGTTTTACGCACTCTTACCTTTCCTGCGGCCAGGTGCTGCCGGGCCAATCGGCACCGCCGGATAACGCCTCATAGGTGTCGATCACGACCGCCGTGTTCTCGTCAACATGCTGCATAACATATTTCATGTGATCTTCCGGAATGGCGACACATCCTCCGGTAAATGGCTTTACAGGGCCGAAGCAGTGTAAAAAGATCGCAGAGCCGAGCCCCGGCGTTCCCGCCTCGTTATAGCTGATATTCAGGCAGTACTGGTAGTGATAAGTGTAATCGATGATATGCTCGGAATCCCCGCTCGCGAGATCCAGTTCCGGCAGGTCTTTGATACTTACAAGTTCGTTGTAATGGAAGCCTTCGCGGGGGTCGCCGGACCAGTAGGTGTCCTGGTCGACTTTCACATAGGGAATCTTGCAGCCCGGATCATCCGCAATTCCGAAGGCGCGGTTAAAACGGAAAACACCGGTCGGTGTTTTGGCATCTCCTTCTTTGGTCTTGCCGAGGCCGTTTTTGCCGATAAAGCCCGGGCTTGTCATGACCATCTGCCAGGTGCCGTCTTTCTGCTTTTCGTGCAGAGAGACCCAGGCATCGGTTGCCGTTTCGTTGAAGGCGGCTACGATCAGCATTTGGTCGGAACTTGCAGCGGCATCCAGATTTGCCACCCAGTCGGGAGAGGCAGTGCTGATTCCTTTATACTCCGATTTCGTTGAGGCATCATTGCTGCAAGCTGTGAGACATGCGGCCAGAACAAAAACAAACAGTAACGCTGAGATAAGATTTCTGTTTTTCAATTTCATAATGTATCGAACCTCCTCCTTTTACACACAGTATAGTATGCCAAATACCAAAGACACAACGATAAACTATATATAAGCCCACAAACAGCTTTATATTCATGGTGTTGTAGTGAACAGTGATGTATAATTAACATCGATACTTAAAAAGAGCAGGATTCTTGACAAGATATTGTATAAGTGTAAAATGTTGAACATACTTTAAACCTATTAAACAAGTAGGGATATCGTTAATTGTACAGGATCATTAACCCTGCATTCCCAAAGAAGCAGGAACGGAAGCAGAGGAAAGACAGAAGAAAAATGAAGCAAACGGATTACATTGTGGAAGTACAGCACCTTTATAAGGTCTTCCAGACAAAGGATTCACAAGTAGAAGCACTAAAGGATATCAACCTCCAGATCGAGACAGGTGATATTTACGGAATCATCGGCATGTCAGGCGCCGGGAAGAGTACGCTGGTCCGATGCCTGAACTTTTTGGAAGTACCGACGAAGGGCGAGGTCCTGGTAGAAGGACAGTCTCTGGCAGAATTGTCAGACCCTGAACTTCGAAAGCTTCGCAGCAGCATCAGTATGATCTTTCAGGGTTTTAACCTGCTGATGCAGAAATCGGTCATGGATAATGTGTGCTTTCCTCTTCGCATGCAGAAGATGAAAAAGGAGGAAGCCAAAGCGAAGGCGAGAGATCTTTTGGCACTGGTAGGGCTTTCCGATAAGGAGAATGCCTATCCGGCCCAGCTTTCCGGAGGCCAGAAGCAGAGAGTTGCTATTGCAAGAGCTCTTGCCAGTGATCCCAGAATTCTGCTCTGCGATGAAGCGACCAGTGCCCTGGATCCGCAGACGACGCAGCAGATCCTGGATCTTTTGCGAAAAATCAACGAGGAGACGGGGATCACGATCATCATTATTACACACCAGATGTCCGTAGTAAGAGATATCTGCAACCATGTGGCGATCATCGAAGACGGAGTTCTTGTGGAGGATGGCCTGGTAGAGGATATTTTCAATCATCCCAAGTCAAGAGCCGGAAGATACCTCGTGGTTGAAGGGAAGGATCCCGATGAATGGGAGAGGGCGCGTCTTGAAAAAGAACGCCACAAGGGCGAGAAGGACCTCTTGCATGAGGACCGCAGGATCCGCATTGCCTTCACGAGCAATTCCTCTTTTGAGCCTGTGATCGGCAACATGGTCCTGCATTTCGGCACGCCTGTAAACATTCTGCACGCAGACACCAGGGATGTGAAAGGAGTGGCCAGAGGCCAGATGATTTTGGGACTTCCTGAGGACAAGGAGCTGCAGGAGGAGATGATTTCCTGGCTGATCAGCCGCGGACTTGCAGTAGAGGAGGTGGACAGCGATGTGGAGCAGTGAAGTAGTTCAGATGATCATAAGAGGAATCGGCGAATCTCTTTACATGACTTTGGCAGCCACCCTTTTCGGCTATGTTTTGGGTCTTCCATGGGGTGTGGTGCTGGCTGTGACAGATGCTGACGGCATTAAGCCTAACCGGCCTGTTTACAGAGTGCTGGATTTTGTCACCAATATCATGAGATCCATTCCCTTCCTGATCCTTCTGATCCTGATCATTCCCCTGACCAGACTGATCGTGGGAAAGAGTTATGGATCTACGGCGACGATCGTCCCGCTTGTGGTATCAGCGGCACCTTTTATTGCGCGTATGGTCGAATCCTCTCTCAAGGAGGTGGATAAGGGCGTGATCGAAGCGGCTCAATCAATGGGTGCGGATAATTTCCAGATCATTGTGCATGTTCTTCTGGTGGAGGCCCGCGTATCCCTGATCACCGGTGCGACCATCTGCCTGGGCACGATCCTCGGATACTCCGCTATGGCCGGAACGGTTGGCGGAGGCGGACTGGGCTCCATTGCCATTCAGTACGGTTATTACAGGTATCAGGCAGATATTATGATCGTAACAGTGGTCCTGCTTGTGCTGATCCAGCAGATTTTCCAGCTGATCGGAATGACGATCGCTTCCAGGATCGACAGGAGAAAGGCCTGATGACGATATTTTTCCACAGGCGCAGAGAAAACGTCTGCCCTGCGGAATAAATATAAATACCCAATTATAAGGAGGAGAAGATTATGAAAAAGAAAGCCTTAGCAGCAGTGCTCGCATTCGCTCTTGCAGCAGGTGTTATGGCAGGATGCGGAAGTACCGGCAGTTCCAGCAGTTCCGGCAGCGAACCTGCTAAAGAGCAGGAAAGCGCAGAGGAAACGCAGGAGGCGGCAGCAGCGGAAGACGACAAAGTCATTACGATCGCGGCATCTCCTGTCCCTCATGCCGAGATTCTGGAGCAGGCCAAACCTATTCTTGCCGAGCAGGGGTATGAGCTGAAGATCACAGTCTTTGAAGACTATGTACAGCCCAACGAAGTTGTCTACTCCGGTGAAATGGATGCCAACTATTTCCAGCACATCCCTTATCTGGACAGCTACAACGAGGAGCACGGCTATGATCTTGTCAATGCAGGAGGAATCCACTACGAGCCCTTCGGCATTTATCCGGGAACCAAGAAAAGCCTGGATGAGATTGCAGACGGCGACGTGATCGCAGTTCCCAATGATACGACCAATGAGGCAAGAGCCCTGCTTCTGCTTCAGGACAACGGGATCATCACTCTGAAGGAAGGCGCAGGCCTGACCGCTACCGTTAACGATATTGCGTCTAAGGCATATGATATCAATATCCAGGAACTGGAAGCAGCGCAGGTTCCGCACGTCATCGGAGAGGTGGCCTATGCAGTCATGAACGGAAACTATGCACTGGAAGCAGGATTCTCTGCGGAGAAAGATTCCCTCGCCTATGAGAAGAGCGATTCTGAGGCCGCAGTGACATATGTGAATGTGATTGCTGTCAAGGACGGAAATCAGGACTCCGCAAAGATCAAGGCTCTGGTCGATGTACTTAAGTCCGATGAGATCAAACAATTCATCAATGACAAGTATAACGGCGCAGTTGTTCCTTTTTCGGAATAAACTGAATATATGCATAGGAAAGGGGCTTCCGCATCAGGCGGAAAGCCCCTTTTTTTTCATATCATGATCACAGGGAGAATGTCTCTCCCTCGAAGCGGATCGGGTGAAATCTTCCGGCCCGGTCCGGATGCTGAGATTTCAGAGAAGCAAGGTATATTTTGGCAAGTTCATGGTCGCCCCAGAAATGCATCGGAAAGACATGCGCTATCTCCAGTGTCTCCATGCAGTAATCCATGCAGAAGCGGTACGCATCTTCCTGCCTGGGATCCAGAGGGATAAAGGCCGCATCGATGGGAATTCCCTTCATCCTGTCGATCTCCCGCTTGAAATTGCCGGCGCGCTCCAGATTGCGCTCGTTCGGATCCTGGTTCCAGTGCCACCAGTTCAGATCTCCGGCGTGATAAACGGTCTCCTCCTGCGTGTGAACAAGGAAGGCCACGCCTTCGTCTGTGGAGAGCAGCGGAAGACATGAGAAATCTTCTGTCTTGATTGTCTGCTGCGGATGCGCCCACAGAACAGGCAGTTCTGCAAGACCCGGATCTTCACGGGTCATAGCCTCGAACGGTTCTTGAATGTCGAAGCCGAGAATGAAGCAGTGGGCGTTTTTCAGGCACTCATCAGTAAAGATGCCGATATTCCAGTGATCCTGATGGGCATGACTTACGAAAACATACAATCTCTTTGCGTCTTCAAATGCAGGAAGATCCCCTCGTATATAATCAAACAGAAAATATGCTGCAGAAGTCTCCACAAGAAATCCGCTATGGCCAAGGTATGTAATTTCCATGTCACCTTCCAAATTTCCAATCAAACGTTTTTTTTGATTACCTTGTCAAAAGCCCGGCATCCAGAACAAACTGACTTCCCGTAATAAATCTTGCTCTGTCGCTTGCTATGTACTTTACTGCCTCCACGACATCTTCAGTTTCGATCCATGGGGTCTTTAACAGATTTCCCGCAGACCTTTCAGCAATCTCTACAGGAGTTGTCCCTTCCAACTCGGCAAGCCCGTCATTCATTGGGGTATTAACGCCTGTAGGATGAAGCGATACCACTCTGATCCCATATGGCGCCAGCTCGATCGCCTGTGATTTGGTAAGTCCGACGAGACCGTGTTTCGATGCGGCATAATGACTCATTCTGCCAAATCCCCGAAGACCGCCTACGGATGAATTATATATGATGACGCCGCTCTTTTTTTCTATGAGATGCGGGATCACATATTTTGAAACAAGAAATCCTCCCTTCAGATTCACCTCTATGAGAGTATCCCACTGTTCCTCTGTAAGTTCCCACGAATAACCATAAGCAGCAATTCCCGCATTAGAAAACAGGATATCTATTCCGCCAAATTCGCTTACCGCTCTTTCTACAGCTTCTCTGACATCTGCCGCTTTTCTTACATCACCGGCGTAGATGAGTATTTTGGCGCCGATTGCCTCAACTTCTGCTTTCAGCTTTTCAAGATCTTCATTAGAGGATCTGTTATATGCAGGATAAGGGATTTTCTCTCCCAGGTCAAATGCTGCTATATTCGCGCCTTCCCTGGCAAATGCAAGCGCGACCGCTCTCCCCTGGCCTTTTGCTGCCCCTGTTATAAAGATTGTCTTATTCTCAAATTCTCCGGCCATTTTACCGTCCTCTTTACACACGCTTTGTATACGGTATCAGTTCCTCATCAAGTTCTATCTTGAGAGCTTTGTTTATTATATTTGTCGCGATCATGATGGTCGCAAAAGCCGTGATCGCAACGATCTGTTCTTCACTCCAGTATTCTTTCATCCTGTTGAATATTTCAGGAGGGATACTGTTAGCATCCTTTACGATTGCCCTGCCATATTCGACAAGCACCTTCTCCTCTTCGGTAAACGCAAAGTGTTCGAAATCAATTCCTGCATCATCCAATATTTTCTTAAAAAAAACACTGCAGAGCAGACAATCATTTGTCGTCGATATTGCATAACAGAAGAAGTTTACGGCTCTTTCGCCTAAAAAGCTCTCTATCTCTGCTTCCAGCGGAAACCATTCCATAAGGGCGTGAAATGCCGGAAGGGAATGGATCAGCGTCTCCTTCATGTTAGTCAGAGGACCGTGCACTTTCACCCATTCATCTATTACCATCTTTGTTTCAGGTGATGCGTTTTCATATTTGAGCTGTGTTATATATGCCATGTCTGCCTCCTGTTTGAACGCTTTTTTATTTGAACGCCTTTTCAAATGCCTGCTCAAGATCCTGAATCAGATCCTCTGCGTCCTCAAGACCTATTGAAAGTCTGATGATATTTTTCGGAATGTCTGCCAGTTTGTGATATTCCGGCTCAAGTTCACTGTGCGTATTCTCAGGCGGGTTGGTGATCAGTGATCTCACATCGCCGATATTTACATGATAAGAAAAGTTTTGGAGCGATTTAATAAAGATCCCTTCCTGTTCTCTTGTTCCCTTAAAGCCAAAAGAGAGAAGCGCTCCGGGGCCGATCTTAAAATCCCTGTCTGCCAGAGCTCTGTATCTGCTTCCCTTGGCATAGGGATACCTGACATATTCAACTTCATCCCGGCTTTCCAGAAAATCCACGATCTTTCTTGTTGTCACTACTTTTTTATCAAGTCGAACTGACAATGTGGACAGACCCTGAAGGACAAGGAACGATTCAAACGAGCCAAGTGCTCCTCCAAAGAACTCGGCAAAGAAGATCTTAAGCGATGCGATCACCGGCGCTCCGGGAATAAATTCGATCGGACTGCGCCTGTTATCCTGCAGGTCTCTCATCTTCCATTCTTTTTCAAAAAATTGAGGAAAGCGTTTCTCATCATAGGGGAAGTCACCCTTTTCAACCACCAGTCCTGCGATTACATTTCCATGGCCGTTTATCTCTTTTGTGGCAGAGTAGACCGTAATATCAGCGCCATGCTCAAACGGTCTGTACAGATAGGGTGTTGCCACTGTATTATCCACGACAACCGGTACACCGTGACGGTGTGCCGCTTCCGCGATTGCATCAATATCATAAAGCTCTATATTGGGATTGCTGATCGACTCAAGATAGACTGCCTTGGTATTCTCATCGATCAGAGCCTCATATGCTTCAGGATCATCCCTGTCCTCTACAAACTTTGTGGTAATTCCATATTTGGGGAGGAACTTTATAAGTGAAAGCATTGCCGCGCCGTATAATGATGATCCGGAGACGATATTTCCTCCACCCTGACCGAGAAGCAGAAGCGTATAAGTAATTGCTGCCATGCCTGATGAAAGTGCAACTGCAGCTTTGCCTCCTTCAAGCTCCGCTATCCTGGCTTCAAGAATGCCGGCTGTCGGATTGCCGACTCTGGAATATATACCTCCTGCCTCTGCACCCGTCCAAAGTCTCCGGGTTCTGTCTATATCCTGCAGATCAAATGATGCGGTCTGATAAATGGGCGGGTTCACCGAATTAAAATGCTCGGATGAATCATATCCCGCTCTGATCGCTTTCGCGCTGAAACTGTTCTCTTTTGACATTTTTTACTCCTCTCTCTCCAAACAAACAAAAAACCGGGCTGCCTGCAAAAGACTCCCGGGTAAATGGCTGTGACTTGATTTTGATCAGGTGTAAATTCAGTCAAAAGAATAAGGCATCAAAACTGAAACACCGCCAGCCGTTTCTACCCGGGAGCGCTGCATTCGAAGATACATGAGATTCGTGTTTTCAGTTCTTGTTCCAAACATGTCCTTTTCTCCTTTTCTCTTGATGAATGAATCATATCGCCATTTACGACGTTTGGAAATTTGATAGATCTGATCGTCGGTGATAAGGTCCTCTTATCGCAAACCCGCCAAGAAGAAAAAGGCACCGGACCGCTCTCTCTCCAAGACGGTTATGATCCTTTGCCCTTCGGTTTCAAACGGTTACTACAATACCGTGGTCCATTCCATTGTGCAAGCATTCAACACGCGGTCAACACGCGGGCGATTCTGTGTTATAATTGGAAATCGAATCGGAAAATAAAGGAGGCTTTTTCATGAGATACGAATATACCTTTAGAAACACACCGGGAGATTATTGGAAATTTCGGATGGAGAACTACTATCGAAACTGGACGGCGCTGGTAAGCATCGTATTTACGCTGTCTATTTTGGCGCTGACCATTGCCAAGTGGAATGCGACCAATGGCCTGGGAAAGGCACTCATGGTCATTTGTCTGCTTATATTCCCGGTGTTCCAGCCGCTGTATATTTATATGACCTCGATCCGTGACGCGCAGGCTCTGCAAGTAGATACGACGCTCTCTTTCGACACGAGCGGAATGGAGATCAAGGTACAGAAGCACCTGCAGAGAATTCCGTGGAAATCGTTCGTGCCGGATGAAAAAGGCGGCGGAATGGTCATAAACAGGAAATCAATGCTGGTCGTGGTTCCGGACCAGATGCATGCATATCTGCTCCCGAACAGGGTATTCGAATCGGATTCCAAGAAAAAAGAGCTGTTCGATTTTATGACCGATCAGCTCCGCAAGGCCGGAAAATTGAAAAACTGAGAGAAAGCCCGCACTTTGAGGCGGGCTTTTCTGTTGTATTGATGTCTTGCTATATGATGAGCACTGGTGGAGTTGGTGTCTCCGTGCAAAGGAATATATTGCTATTTTACAATACATATAGGCTCATTACGGTTTTCTGTACTGCCGTCACCTAATTGGCCATGCTTATTGTGTCCCCACACCCAAAGACTGCCATCTGATTTTATGGCGGCACCATGTAAATAACCTAGGGAAACAGACTGTACGTTATCCATGATCTTTACCGGCTCATAACGATTATCAGTACTGCCATCTCCCAGCTGGCCTGAAGTATTCCACCCCCACGACCAAAGACTGCCATCTGTTTTTAAAACGGCACTATGTTTAGAATTCACTGAGACAGACTGCACGTTATTCATAATCTTTACCGGTTCATAACAGTCTTCAGTACTGCCATCCCCCACTTGGCCAAACTCATTGCATCCCCACATCCAAAGGCTGCCATCTGTTTTAATAGCAGCACAATGAGAAGACACTGAGACAGACTGCACGTTATCCATGATCTTTACCGGTTCATTACGGTCTTCAGTACTGCCATCCCCCACCTGACCATACTTATTCCATCCCCATATCCAAAGACTACCATCTGTTTTTATGGCAGCACACTGAAAAGAGCCCAATGTGACAGACTGCACGTCGTCCATGATCTTTACCGGTTCATGATGTGTTTTAAAACTGCCATCTCCCACCTGGCCATGGTTATTATATCCCCATACCCAAAGGCTGCCATCTGTTTTTATGGCAGCACTATGAGAAGAACCCAATGAGACAGACTGCACTCCATCCAGGATTTTTACCGGCTCGTAATGGTCTTCAGTACTACCATCCCCTAACTGGCCAAACAGATTCCATCCCCATATCCAAAGGCTGCCATCAGGTTTTATGGCGGCACTATGTTGAGAAGCCAATGAGGCAGACTGCACATTATCCATAATCTTTACCGGTTCATAACGGTCTTCTTTGCTGCCATCCCCTAACAAGCCAACACTATTGTATCCCCATGTCCACAGACTGCCGTCTTTATCAATTACTGAGCTATGAAAAGTCCCCAATGAAACAGACTGTATGGGTGCCTCAAGAACAGCAGCTTCATTCTTATCAGCCGCTGCACTGTCTTTACTATCTGTCGAAACAGCCTGTCCAGATTCCTCGGATACAAGGCTTTCATTCATATCAGTATCTGTGCTATTTTCATTTTCCATAGGATCAGACTGATCGGATGTCTCAGTTACCGGGCTTTCGTCTTTGTCAGCTTCTGCTCCGTCTTCGTTTTCCGATGAAGCTGACTGATCGGAGGCCCCAAATACCGGGCTTTCTTCGTTATCAGTTTCTGTGCCGGCTTCACTTTCCGTCGATGCAGTCTGTATGGGTTCTTTATGCCCGGAGTTTAATCTCACCCCTATAAATATAAGGGCAGCAGCCAAGAGTATCGCGGCGCAGACAAAGACCGGTTTTCTATTTTGTCGTTTCGGTCCTCCTGTCTGCTGTATCACTGGCGATCTCTGTACATAAGCTTTTTCATAAGGCGCTGCCGCTCTCGGACCATCTTCCCGCACATTTCTCTGATAGGGCGCTCTAGGGCTGCCTTCCTGTGTGCGTACTGTTTTTGAAAAGTCTTCTGTATTATCCGACTCTGCTTCCTGACCTGACAGTGCATCGTAGAACTCTTTTGCTGTCCGATAGCGCCTGTGGCTGTCCGGATCGCAGGCTCTGCGGATGACACTGTCCAGTCGCGCGCTTATCGTATCACCGCATACCCGGAGCCCGACCAGCGGCGGAAGCTCCTCCCCGTGCAGCCTTCTGTAATTCGCGGCGTCGAGCTCCTGCTCAATATACGGGCCGTCTGCAGGCAGGAAAGGCATCCTGCAGTTGTTGAGAAGCTGGTACAGCACCAGACCGAGGGCGTAGATATCGACGGTGTTGTTATAGGATCTTCCTGCGAAGATCTCCGGCGCCATGTAGGAGATCGTGCCGATCCCGGTCAGCATATGCGTAGGATGCACTGTCTCCATCCGTTTTGAAACGCCGAAATC
>Ga0310695_10004406_pt1 | contig 26024 bp, 22 predicted proteins | sample RumenRJG_04DNA_FD_203882 | JGI IMG/M metagenome (GOLD analysis project Ga0310695, IMG submission 203882) | Bovine rumen microbial communities from Lethbridge, Alberta, Canada - RJG_04 (v2) (version 2) | ecosystem: Host-associated > Mammals > Digestive system > Stomach > Rumen | place: Canada... | reverse complement strand
ACCGCTATGGCAACTGTATGCAGAACTATGTCGATGCAAAGATGCGCATCGTGCAGAACCAGACGGCAGACGACTCGTTCATCTACTGGAACGACGACCCCATCATCAAGCGCGAGCTGAGCAAGTACGACATTAAGGCAATACAGTATCCATTCTCCGAACTCAAGGAGAAAGGGTCGATAGGATACATCGAGGAAGGACAGTACACCATCGAGAAGCCGCAGCCGTTCAACATGGAGCAGGAGTCGCTCTCGCTCACGGGCAAGCACAACATATATAACTCGCTGGCTGCCGGTATAGCTTCGAACATTAGCGGCATAAAAAAAGAGAGCATACGCAAGAGTCTTGCCGACTTCCCCGGTGTGGAACACCGACTGGAAAAGGTGTGCAAGGTGGGCGGAGTGGAGTATATCAATGACTCAAAGGCCACCAACGTAGATGCCTGCTGGTATGCCTTGGAGAGCATGAAGACTCCCACGATACTCATCATTGGCGGCAAAGACAAGGGCAACGACTACGAACCCATCAAGGCTCTGGTGAAGCAGAAGTGCGTGGGGCTGGTATATCTGGGAGCTGACAACGCCAAGCTACACGCCAACTTCGACGATATGGGCATCCCCGTGCGCGACACCCACTCCATGAAAGAGTGTGTTGAGGCTTGCTACGAGATGGCTAAGCCAGGCGACACGGTGCTGCTGAGTCCCTGCTGCGCCTCTTTCGACCTGTTCAAGAACATGGAAGACAGGGGCGAACAATTCAAGACACTGGTAAGAAACCTTTAACTACAGGGAGCGTGGGGGAGTCCACGCTGTAAGACATAATGAACAAGAAACTGGGAAACATATTCAAGGGAGACAAGGTGATATGGATGGTATTCTTCTTCCTGTGCATGGTGAGCATCGTTGAGGTCTACTCGGCATCAAGCTCGCTGTCATATAAGGGAGGAAACTACTGGAGTCCTATCCTGAAGCACTGCGGAATACTCGCCATCGGAACCTTTATGATGGTTGTGGTGCTCAACGTGAAGTGCAAATACTTCAAGTTGGTCACTCCCTTTCTGCTCTTATTCTCCTTTGTCACGCTGCTGTGGGTGCTCGTGGCGGGGCAAGCCACCAACGATGCCAACCGCTGGATGAACTTCCTCGGCATACAGTTCCAGCCATCCGAGATAGGCAAGGGAGCCTTGGTGCTGGCTGTGGCGCAGATACTTAGTGCCATGCAGACCAACGAAGGGGCCGACAAGAAGGCTTTCAAATACATACTCATAGTGAGCGCGATCATAGTGCTGCCTATCGTTCCTGAGAACCTGTCGACGGCTATGCTCATATCTGTCACCGTTGTGCTGATGATGTTCATAGGCAGAGTGCCTTTGCAGCAGATAGGCAAGCTCCTCGGAGTGGTAGCACTGATAGGCGTTGTGGGCATAACGATGGTGATGCTTGTGGGAACCGACGAAAAGAAGGCAGCCGACAAGCAAGTGCTCACAGAGCAGGTTGCCGTTGAGAAGGAAGAGCCGAGCAAGGCAGAGAAGCTGCTCCACCGCATGGACACATGGAAAGCACGTATCAACAAGTTCCTGAGCAGTGAGGAAGTGGCCCCCGAGGACTACGACCTTGACAAGGATGCGCAGGTGGGACACGCCAACATAGCCATTGCCTCGTCGAACATCGTGGGCAAAGGACCGGGCAACTCCAATGAGCGCGACTTCCTGTCGCAGGCTTTCTCCGACTTCATCTATGCCATCATCATCGAGGAAATGGGCATCGAGGGAGCGGCAATGGTGGCACTGCTCTATATTATCCTGCTCTTCCGCACCGGGCGTATAGCCAACCGATGCGAGAACTCCTTTCCTGCGCTGCTCGCTATGGGCATAGCCTTGCTTCTCGTCACGCAGGCACTGTTCAATATGCTCGTGGCAGTGGGGCTGGCACCAGTAACCGGCCAGCCGCTGCCGCTTATCAGCAAGGGTGGTACCTCGACGATAATCAACTGTATATATATAGGTGTGATACTGAGCATCAGCCGTTCGGCCCGAAAAAAGGAGGTTACGGGCAGCGACAAACAGCAAGGCATGGCATTGGCAGTGGCCTCGTAGATTGAGATAAATCATTAAAAGCGAGAGCCAAACAGTTGAAAATAAAAAAAATAAGTAACTTTGCAACCGTATAAACGAATATTATGATTGACGATAAACTCAGAGTTGTCATTAGCGGAGGCGGCACAGGCGGACACATTTTCCCAGCCGTGTCGATAGCCAATGCCATAAAGAGCAAGCATCCCGAGGCCGAGATATTGTTTGTCGGAGCCGAAGGGCGCATGGAGATGACTCGCGTTCCTGAGGCCGGCTACGAGATAGTAGGGCTTCCTATCTGTGGTTTCAACCGCCAGAACCTGCTCAAGAACATCACCCTTCCCTACAAGATGTGGAAGAGCGACCGCATGGTGAAACGTGTGCTGCGCGACTTCAAGCCCCTTGTGGCAGTGGGAGTGGGCGGCTATGCCAGCTTTCCCACGCTGGCAGCAGCCTCCCAGCTCGGCATACCCTGCCTCATACAGGAGCAGAACTCCTTTGCCGGCAAGACAAACAAGATGCTGGGCAAGGATGCCAAGCGCATCTGTGTGGCCTATGAAGGCATGGAACGCTTCTTCCCGGCAGAGAAAATAATGCTCACCGGCAACCCCGTAAGGCAGAGCGTGCTCAACTCGCAGCTCTCGAAACAAGAGGCAAGAAAGAAGTTCGGACTCGATGAAGAGAAGAAGACCGTGCTCCTTGTGGGCGGAAGCCTCGGTGCCCGCACCATCAACCGTAGCGTGCTGAGCCACCTCGACATGGTGAGAGAGAACCCCGACGTGCAGTTCTATCTCCAGACAGGAAAGTACTACTCGGCCAGCATACAGGCTGAGTTGGATGAAAAGGGCAGGCCCGACAACCTCATCGTCAGCGACTTCATCAGCGACATGGGTGCAGCCTACCGTGCTGCCGACCTCGTTGTGGGACGTGCCGGTGCCAGCAGCATCAGCGAATTTTGCCTGATAGGTATGCCGGTGATACTCGTGCCGAGCCCCAATGTGGCTGAAGACCACCAGACCAAGAACGCAATGGCGCTTGTCAACCGCCAGGCAGCCATTCATGTTGCCGATGCCGATGCCGAAGCAACGCTGCTGTCGCTGGCTGTCAGCACTGTTCGCGATGATGTAAAACTAAACGAATTGACACAAAACATAAAGTCGATGGCATTGCCCGACTCAGCTTCCATCATTGCTGACGAGGTTGTCAAGCTGGCTTTGAACAAAGAAAACAAGTAATGGAACTGAAAGAAATAAAAGCAGTTTATTTCGTTGGAGCAGGTGGAATAGGCATGAGTGCCCTGGTCCGCTACTTCATCAACAAGGGAATGGTCGTTGCCGGCTACGACAAGACACCCTCTGAGCTGACCCGCCAACTTGAGAGCGAGGGCGCTCTGTTGCACTACGAAGAGGATGTTCAACAGATACCGCGTGCCTGCAGGGATGCCCGTCAGACCTTGGTAATCTACACTCCGGCTGTTCCCGACAGCCACAAGGAACTTGTCTACTTCCGTTCCAACGGCTTCGAGATACAGAAGCGAGCCCAGGTGCTCGGCACGCTGACCCGCACCCACAAGGGACTCTGCGTGGCAGGAACCCACGGCAAGACTTCCACATCGAGCATGTGTGCCCACATCATGCACCAGAGCCATGCCGACTGCAATGCTTTCCTTGGCGGAATAACAAAGAACTACGGCACAAACTACATCCTTTCCAAGTCGGACTACGTGGTTATCGAGGCCGATGAGTTCGACCGCTCGTTCCATTGGCTCCGTCCGTGGATGACCGTTATCACCGCCACCGACCCCGACCACCTCGATATCTACGGCACAAAGGAAGCCTACCTTGAGAGCTTCCGCCACTATACCACCCTTATCCAGCCCGGTGGTGCGCTTATCATACACAAGGGACTCGAGATGAAAGCCGACGTGCAGCCCGGCGTCCGCACCTATGAGTACGGCCTTGACGAGGGCGACTTCCATGCCGAGAACATACGCATAGGCAACGGCGAGATTGTTTTCGACTTCGTCTCGCCCATCGAGAATGTGGCTGATGTGAAGCTCGGCCACCCCATACCCATCAACGTAGAGAACGCCGTGGCAGCAATGGCAATGGCCCAGCTCTGCGATTGCGATGCCGAAGAGCTGCGCTACGGCATCAAGACCTACAAAGGAGTGGACCGCCGCTTCGACTTCAAGGTGAAAAACGACCGCCACGTGCTCCTTTCCGACTATGCCCACCATCCGCAGGAAATCTATCAGAGTGCCAAGAGTATGCGCGAGCTCTATGCCGACCGCAAGATAACAGCCATATTCCAGCCCCATCTCTACACCCGCACACGCGACTTCTACAAGGACTTCGCTGCTGCGCTGAGCCAGCTCGACGAGGTGATACTCTGCGACATCTATCCTGCACGCGAGCAACCCATCGAGGGCGTAACCTCGAAGCTCATCTACGACAACCTTGCGCCGGGCGTAGAGAAGAGCATGGTAAAGAAAGACGACGTGCTGAAGCTCGTCAGCGAGCGTGACTTCGACGTGCTCATAGTGCTCGGAGCCGGCGACCTCGACAACCTCGTGCCCCAGATGGCAGAGATTATCAGCAAGAAATAAAGTATAAAGAGAACAAATCCCACAAAGTCAACCCCCATATATGAGGCTGTCGCTCAACATAAAGAAGACCATAATAGCCGTGTTCGACGTGCTGCTGGCTGTATATCTGCTGCTGGCCGTCACCTCGTTCAACAGTCCCAAGGCCGAGACAACGGTGTGCAACAAGGTAGACATCAACATCTCCGATGCCAACAACGCCGGTTTCCTCAGCGCAGGCGAGATAAAGAACATCCTCGTCAAGCACAAGCTCTATCCCTACGGCAAGCAGCTGAGCAACGTTGACCCTCGTCGCATAGAGGATGTGCTCAAGGTGAGCCCCTTTGTCAACACCGCAGAATGTTACAAAGCCAAGAACGGCAACGTCTGCATCACCATAACGCAGCGTATGCCCATCGTCAGGATCAAGAGCATCACAGGCGACGACTACTATCTCGACGAGAAAGGCGGACCGCTGCCCAACTCCAAGTACACCAGCGACCTCATCATCGCCACGGGCTATGTCAACCGCTGGTTTGCCAAATACTACATTGCCCCGCTGTCCAAGGCCCTCAACGAGTCGAAGTTCTGGAGCAACCAGATAGAGCAGATCAACGTCCTTGCCGACCGCGGCATCGAGCTTGTGCCGCGAGTGGGCGACCATGTGATATACATAGGCTGTCTGCCGCAGAACGCAGCAGCTGCCGACCGCGAAGCGGAAATCAAGGAGTTCGTCAACCGCAAGCTTGAGCGCGTGGACAAGTTCTACCGCTACGGGCTCAGTGTCGCAGGATGGGACAGCTACAGCTACATCAACGTGGAGTTCGACAACCAGATAATTTGTAAACGAAGAAATAACAACATAACAGAGTAACGCGTATGCCAGCAAAGGAATTTATCGTAGCCATTGAGTTAGGCTCATCGAAGATTACGGGCATTGCCGGACGCAAGAACCTCGACGGCAGCATCACCGTGCTGACCGTGGTTAAGGAAGATGCTACGCAGTGCATCCGTAAGGGAGTCGTGTATAACATCGATAAGACAAGCCAGTGTCTTACCAATATAATAACCAAGCTGAAAAACCAGCTGAAGTGCGAGATAGCACACGTCTACGTGGGAGTGGGAGGCCAGTCCATACGCAGCGTGCGCAATGTGATTGTCAAGGAACTGCCCGACCAGACCATTATCTCTACCGAGATGATCAACGAACTCATGGATGCCAACCGCAATATGTCGTATCCTGAGCAGGAAATCCTCGATGCCGCAACGCAGGAATACAAGGTCGACAACCAGTATCAGCTCGACCCCGTAGGCATCAAGGCCAGCCGTCTCGAAGGCAATTTCCTCAACATCCTCTGGCGAAAGGCTTTCTACAACAACCTCAACAACTGCTTCGACAAGGCTGGCATAGCCATCGGCGAGATGTATCTGGCTCCTCTGGCATTGGCCGACAGCGTGCTCAGCGAGGCCGAGAAGCGCGGAGGATGCGTGCTCGTAGACCTCGGAGCCGACACCACCACCGTTTCGGTCTACTACAAGAACGTGCTGCGCCATCTGGCTGTCATTCCGCTCGGCGGTAACAACATCACCAAGGACATTGCTTCCTTGCAGATGGAGGAGCGCGATGCCGAGAAGATGAAGCTCAAGTATGGCAGTGCCTTCACCGACAACAGCGACATCGACAACACCCTGAGCTTCCCCATCGACCAGGAGCGCTCGGTGGAGAGCCGCAAGTTTGTCGAGATAGTCGAGGCGCGCCTGGCCGAAATAGTCGAGAACGTGTGGTATCAGGTGCCTGCCGAGTATGCCGACAAGCTGCTGGGCGGACTCATTCTCACCGGCGGAGGCTCTAACATGAAGAACATCGAGCGTGCTTTCCGCAACCACACCCACGTGGAGAAGGTGCGCATTGCCAAGTTCGTCACCCACACCATCACATCGAACAATGCCGACATCATTGCCCACAACGGAACCATGAACACCGTGCTGGGACTGCTCATAAAGGGCGACGTCAACTGTGCCGGTGCCGAGATCAATCCCAACCGCGACATCTTCGGACAGGATAAGCAGCCCGTCGACCCCTCTACCACTGCCGGACTCCACGACAAGCCCCGCACAGCCGGTGAGATAGCTGGCAAGGGCGTGGTGCTCACCCAGGCCGAGAAGGAGGCTGCCGAAGAGGAACGCCGCCGCAAGGAAGAGGAAGAAGAGCGCCTGCGCCGCGAAGAAGAGGAACGCCTGCGCCGCGAGGAGGAAGAGCGCCGTCGCAACAGCTTCGGCAACCGCACCATGCGCAGCCTGAAAAACTTCTTCAAGACACTCGTCTCGCCAGACGAAGACTAATGCAGAGAAGGTGAGATGTTTAGGGGAGAGAGGATAGAACTCCAAGCTTGAAATCTCTGACCTCCCTTTCCACAAAAATACAATAATAAAAGAGTATTAACTTATAACAAGAAGATTATGCCAATTGAAATATTAGACTTCTGTGAACCCGAGAAGGAGAAAAGCATCATTAAGGTCATTGGTGTAGGCGGCGGTGGCGGCAATGCCGTGAACCACATGTACCGCGAAGGCATCCACGACGTGTCGTTCGTGCTCTGCAATACCGACAACCAGGCACTCAACGACTCGCCCGTGCCCGTCCACCTGCAGCTCGGCAACGAGGGACTGGGAGCAGGCAACAAGCCCGAGAAAGCGCGCCAGGCTGCCGAGGAAACCATCGATGCCATACGCGATATGCTCAACGACGGCACCAAGATGGCCTTCATCACTGCCGGCATGGGCGGCGGAACGGGAACGGGAGCTGCGCCCGTGATAGCTCGCGTGTCTAAGGAACTCGAGATACTGACCGTGGGCATCGTTACCATACCCTTCCGCTTCGAGGGCGAGCGCAAAATCGACCAGGCTCTCGACGGAGTAGAGGAGATGTCGAAGCACGTCGACGCACTGCTCGTAATCAACAACGAGCGCCTGCGCGAGATATATCCCGAGCTCACCGTGCTCGATGCCTTCGGCAAGGCCGACGACACTCTCAGCGTGGCTGCCAAGTCGATAGCCGAGATAATCACCGTTCACGGACTCATCAACCTCGACTTCAACGACGTGAAGACAGTGCTCAAGGACGGCGGCGTGGCTATCATGTCTACCGGCTACGGCGAGGGCGAGGGCCGAGTGAAGCAGGCCATCGAGGATGCGCTCAACTCGCCGCTGCTCAACGACAACGACATCTACAACTCCAAGAAGATACTCCTCTCCATATCGTTTGCCAGCGAGAAGGGCGAGAACCCCGGACTGACGATGGACGAGATGAACGACGTCAACGACTTCATGCAGCGCTTCGGCAGCGAGTTCGAGCTGAAGTGGGGACTGGCGCTCGATCCCGAACTGGGCAAGCGCGTCAAGGTGACGATACTCGCCACGGGCTTCGGCATCGACGACGTCGACGGCATGAGCAACCACCTCAAGAAGCACTCGGCTGAGGAGGCTCAGCGCATTGCCGAAGAGGAGGAGCGCGCTGCCGAGCGTGAGGACCGCCGCAACCGCTACTACGGCAAGGACTCCAACAACACGCACTACAAGCGTCGCCCGCACATCTTCCGCTTCCGCGCCGAAGACCTCGACAACGAGGACATCATTCTCGCCGTCGAGAACACTCCCACCTACAAGCGCACCAAGCAGCAGCTGCGCGAGTTGCAGGGCAACACGGGCGACATCAAGGACGAGGCTCCGGCAAGCGATGCCGTGCAAGGCACCATCAGCTTCGTGGGCTGACAATTTAAGTGGAGAGAGTATAGTGGAAAGTGTATAGTGTATAGTGGATAATGGATAGTGGTGAGACTGCAAGAGAACAGCACACCTGCATTATTCTCCACTTTCCACTCTCCACTTTCCACTCTCCACTTTCCACTCTCCACTTTCCACTCTCCATTATCCACTCTCCATTCTCCACTTTCCACTCTCCATTCTCCATTCTCCATTCTCCACTTTCCACTATACACTCTCCATTCTCCACTCTCCACTATCCATTATCCATTCTCCAATGAGGCCAATTCTCCTTTCCATCCTCCTCTTTCTCAGTCTGCTCACGGCCAGCGCACAGGACGAACCGCAGGACGAGTCGCGCAAGCCGCGCTTCTCGGGCTCCGTGGAGCTTACGTCGAAGTACTTGTGGCGCGGTCAGGAGTATGGCACAGCACCCACCATTTTCCCCACGCTCAACTTCTCTGTCGCGGGTCTCAATGTCTATGCCTCCGGCGCTTACTCCTTCAACAACTCGTATAGCGAGGTTGACCTCGGCGCAGACTACACCTTTGCCGATGTCACCATCGGACTCGTAGACTACTATTACCCCTCTGCCGTGGGCGAAAACGACAAGTACTTCAACTTCCGCAACCGCACCACCGGCCACTCCCTCGAAGCTTTCGTCAGCTATGCCCCGTCGTGGGTGCCGCTGACGGCTATGCTCGCCACCTATTTCTGGGGCGACGACAAGAAGGAAGACGGCAGCCAGGCATGGAGCACATACGCCGAGCTGGGCTACTATCACGACTTCTCGGAGCGCATAGCCCTCAGCGTAGCACTCGGTGCAAGCCTCAACCGCAGCTCCTACAACAATTTCGAGACGGGCTTCTCGGTAGTGAACATAGGGCTGAAGCTCGAGTCCGTGCTCTATAAGGGCAAGCATATCTCGGTTCCGGCAAGCGTGCAGTACGTCATCAATCCGCAGAAAGAAAAGTCCTACATCTCCTTCGCCGCAGGCGTGGAGTTCTGATTTTTCTGTAGAGAATATTGTTTGCCCATTTCTTTTCTCACACATAGGCATCACCCGCCCTCCCTTTGTTAAAGTGTGAGCTCCTGCAAATAATCTATTTCCTGTCTTTCTGCCTGACAACGGGATTGCGGAGGGTGCCTGCGATGAGCGGAACAACCATCAGCACCCATACTATCGGCTCGCAGACAATCACCCCCCAGTATCCGATGCTCGGCACGAGGAGCAGGGCTATGAGCACCTTGCCTGTCAGCTCTACGGTGCTCGACAGTATTGGGGTGCGGTTGTCACCGAAGCCCTGCATGGCGTTGCGCAACAGGCATATCAGGGCGCAGACGAAATAGAACAGCACATCGACACGCAGATAGAGCGACGCATTGTCTACGACCTCGGGCTGACTGCTGGCGGTCACCAGGCGCACGCACAAGGGCGCGGCCACATAGACTATTATGATGGCTACGATGCTCCACATGGCCGATATGCGTATGGCCGACCAGATGCCCTGCGATATGCGGCGATACTGGCGTGCCCCGAGGTTTTGCCCGCAGTATGTGGCAAGGGCCATTCCGAGCACGGTATAGGGAAGGAAGAGCAGCATCGTGATGCGGCGCGCACCCGTATGGGCCACGATGATGTTGGTGCCGAGCGCGTTGATTGAGGTCTGAAGCGCAAAGGTGCCGAGCAGAACGAATGACATCATAAATCCCATCGACAATCCCGTGGGCAACAGCTCACTGTAGACCTCGCGGCGCGGGCGCAGGTCGGCAAGGCTCGGTATCAGCTGGGGGAAACGGCGGCGCATATACAGGAAGCAGAGCAGTGCCGACAGTGCCTGAGTGATGGCGGTGGCTATGGCGGCTCCCTGAACGCCCATCCCGGCGTAGGCTATCAATGCCACGTCGAGGGCCACATTGAGCGCGTTGGAAAGGATGAGGAACAGGAGTGGCGTCAGCGTGTCGCCCACCGAGCGCAACACCGAGGCGCAAACCTGATAGAGCGAGGCTGCTATCATCGTTGCCACCACCGTTGCCACATACAGCGTGGCCTCGGGGCGCAGCGATTCTGACACCTGCAGCAGCGAGAGCAGCTGTGGGAGCAACAGCAGGGTGATGCCCGAAAGCAGCAGCGTCATGGCCGAGCCTGCCACCCATGTGGCACCAATGGCCTGCTTCATCCGCCGCTCGTCCTGAGCACCGAAGTAGCGGGCCACGATAATGCCGAAACCGGCTATCGAGCTCATCTCGAAGCTCGTCAGCAGCTCGCTCAGCGACACCGTGGCACCAACGGCAGCCAGCGACGACTCGCCAAGGATGCTGCCGATGATACGCGTATCTATAAGGCTGTAGCCAAGGGCAAACAGCTGGCCAACGTACAGCGGAACAGAAAACAACAGTATGCCCCTTGTGGGGCTGCCCTTAGTCAGATTTTGCACCTTGTCCTGTTATTTTGCATATCCCACGGGATTGTTCAACAGCGGTGTCTGCGTGTCGTCGAGGCCCAGAAGCTGCTTGATGGCAGCGGTGCTCATCGACATCCGGGGACGCGTCACGAGTCCCATGCCGGCGCAGAACATATTGATGTTCTCGCAAACAATGCCTGCATCAATAGCCATCGCTGCCTTGGCATTTGCATCGCTGCTGCCAAACTTCACCTCGTCGGCCACAAGCAGCAGGCTGACGGGGGCTGTCTTGGCCCATTCCTGGCGGTCTGCTATCAGTGCGCGATGGTCGCCGGCAGCCACGGGCTTCAGGGCGTTCTCCTTGTTCAGATACTCGCACACCCCTTCGGCTGTGAACACAAACACGCGTATCTCCTGACGGTTGCGAGCCGTGGGCGACGTCAGCCTGCCATCCTCGCGGTTAACGCCGACGGCAGCAAAGAGCAGGGTGGAAAGATCCTGCAGCGAGAGCATACGCTCGCCGAACTCCGTTCCCGACTGGCGGTTCCACAAGGTTTCCACTACCGCCTTGCCGCCCGTCTTCGCAGGAGCAGGCAGCTGCACATTCTGGCCAATGCAGGCAGCAGCACCCAGCACGGCTGCCATAGCTGATAGAATAATCCTTTTCATAAGTCGTAACATTTATTTTTTTGTTGAAAGAAACGATAGTGTGAGTGCAAAGTGAACTTTACACCCACCATGCCGAGCCTGAGCATCAAGGCATTTTCAGCGGCAAAGATACACAAAACTGCCGTTTCTTACCGCATACAGCACTTTTTTTGCACTCCATCCACCAAATTTTCTCCGAAATAGTCATCGTGTGAGGGTTTTGCAACCGCTTGGCAATCAGTGTTTTAGCCGTTCCTCTTTTCCAAACCATGCTGGAAACGTTTCTCCAGCAGCTCTGTAACAATGCTCCAGCAGCCCCGGAGCAATGCTCCAGAGGCTCTGTAAGCTTACTCCGGGGCTGCTGGAACAAAGTTACGGCAGGGTCGGTAAAATTCTTCAAAAGCCCACCCCCATCGTCATTTGTCATCCAGCGGAATATACCGTGCGGCAATCCTCGAACGGTTTGTGCGCAGTGTGCCTTCGCTCATGCACATTATCTCCAGTATCTGTTCTTCGGTGTAGTTCTTGTGGTCCAATATCATGATGAACACTTGCCGTGGGGTCAGCCTTTCGTATGTACTTTCGAGCATCACAAAGAACTCAGAGTCAATGGTGCGGTAGTATTCGCAGAAGGCTTCAAAATCTTTCTTGAACCACTTGCTGGTTTTTCCTCCTTGCTCGAAAACCTCTTCATACAGCTTCTTTCCCAATGCGGTCTTTTGGGCAAGGTTCTCTCTCATCTTCTCCATCTGTTTGCGAGCTCTCTTCAGCTTTTCCGAGTTCTCGCCTTCTTTCTGGCTTAAAACTTCTATTGTTGCCTGCAGCTCGTTTATTCGGTTGCGGTCTTCTGCCAAGACTTTTTTCTGGCGCACCATCTTCAGTTCAAGGATAATATAAGTAAGTACTGCGCACATTATCAGCAGAACGATTACGAAGCAAAGCACCATTATCTTCTGCCTGTGTTCCAGTTCCCTTTTCAGCCTGTCCTGCCTCTCCTGATTTTCCTTGACCATCTCGGTCTGCTGCACGAGCATCAGGCTGTCTTTCACGAACGGTATCTTCATGGCCAGACTCCACGCCTCGTCTTCCTCGCCAATCTTGTGAAGCCATGCTGCGTATGGCTGCAAGAATGTTGAGCGCAGGCGCACGTCCTTCGTCTTCAGGGCTTTGTCCCACAAATCGCGTGCTTCCTGCAACCTGTTCTGGGTAGTGTAGAGCTCCGCCAAGATGCCATAAGCATGGTCATGGGGAAATATAGACAGGGATTTGAGTAAAAGGGATTCTGCTTTTTTGTTGTTACCCATTTTACTATACAGGATAGACATATTATTATATAACCCGGCCTGCTCTTCCTTTTTCAAGCAGCCAACATACTTTTCAGCTATTCTGTAGTAGTACAGTTCCTTTTCTTTTGTTTCTTTCTCACTTAGAAATGCCATATATTCATAGCATAGGCTCAGCCATCGCTTATTATCAGATTGTTTGGCCAAGGGAAACATTAGGTCAACATATTCTTTCGCTTTCTGATAATTATTTGTATTCATGTTGATTATTGACATCATTGCCATAATCCTGAGCTTAACGTCTACATTTTTTGTCCGCTTAGCAGAATACTCAGCTTTTTTTAGATAATAAACCACTGGCGACAAATCATTGCGTTCTGCCAGCGAGCACGCCTTATATAGGTAAGCTCGCGACAGCATCTCGTCATCGCCATCCCTCATGTAGTAGTCTATACTGTTGTTTATCGTGCTGTCATTCAGCGGAATGTACAGTTTATACCTTACAAAAGTGTTCAGCATATAATAAAAAGCCTTGTCCCTTTCAGACAACCCCTTCACGTCAATCCGCTTCAGTTGCTCAAAAGCAGCACTGTCGCGGTCTTTTTCCTGCAAGGAGTCGACCTGCACCAAGCGTGCATCATAACGATTGGAAGTACAAGCAACAAAAACAAAAGGCAGTACGAGCAAAAGGTATCTCATAGATGATAGCTGTTAGCGACTGCAAAGTTATGAAATCTGTCGCGCAGTGACAAAGAATTAGCGCATTTAAGAGTTGCCTATGCCTACTTTTTTGAACTCTTTTTGAACTATAATAGGAACCAATCCGGTTGCACAAATGCGGCGGTTTTGTGCAGCTTTTGTTACATTTTTCAAGCCTCAAAGCCCCCGAAAACAGTAGCTAAGCTTCTGCTCTACAGTCGATTACGTCCTTTTTCAGTTTTGTAACAGACTTTTTGCCAAAATTTTGACCCTATATACCATACCTATAATTTTGCCGCCGAAATAATCAACAAAAAGCAGAAATAAAAATGAAAAAGTATTTACTCTTAGCTCTCATCACATCGATGCCACTTACCAGTATGGCTCAGAACACAAGTAAAAAGGATCTGCCACATATTGTTACCAGTAAAGGTACCGTCGTGGCTCCAGTATATAAGGAAGACAGCAATTCTCTTGAACTAAACATTAGCAACAACATGGAAGAGACGGTAGAGATTATCGTCACCCACAAAGGTATGCCGATATTCTATGACACCAGCATCTTCGAGGAAGACAAGGTAGAGGTTGACATTCCCAAGCAACTTGTCGATGAAACCGCCGTTTTTGTGCGCTCCGGCAGCGAAACGCACTATATAGGCAACATCAGCAAGAAGGAGGAATAAGGTTTTTGTAAAGGTAATTATTAACAGAAAACAGAAATCAATGAACTATAAAGTATTATTGTCTATTTCCATGATGCTGTATTACAGCAGCATTATAGCAATGGGGCAAACAGTTAAGTGTAATTTCTTACTTTGCAATGAAGATACAACTGCCTGCTACCATAAAACCACGAATATAGATGTAGGGAAATCTGGTGAGGATGTGGTTTGGGATTACCACTATCTCTCCATATCAGATGACTGCAAACATTTCTATACATTATGCATAGACGACACCACTTCAATTGTAACGGGAGAAAAAGAGAATAATCTATGTCTTCTTCAAAACGCGGGGCTGTATATCCTAAAATCAGCTTCGCACTTGAAAAGAATGGATTACCAAAAGTAGCCCTTACTTTTACCATCTACTCTCTCATATGGTGATTCAGTATACAATGAGTTTGAAGGAAAGGGTTGGTATAGCGATTCACGAGCGATGGAAGAAGAAGGGGAGATAACAGCCGTAGCTGATGCATACGGTACTCTTTTACTGCCTGACGGTGATACCCTTACTAACGTTCTGCGTATTCACACTATTCGCAATGCTGACATAGGTATAGAACCTGACACCGTGTTCAGAAAAGACTCGCCACGCAAGCAGATGGTAACGGAGAAATATCTTTGGTATGCCAGCGGCTGCCAGTTCCCAGTCCTGGTTTCCAGCTGTCAGTCGTGCTTTGACAATGGGCAACTCCTTACGAGAGAAGAAGATGCCTTCGTCCTGTGTCCGGAATTTGCGAAAAAGACAAAAACTGCAAGACAGAAAGTAGATCCTTTCTTGCGCGATAGTGAAGCTATGATACACTATACCGTAGAGGTGCATGACAAGGTCATAACGCTTAGATACGACCTCATTGAGGATTGCAGCGTGAAAGCTATAGTCGCAAATGTTGCAGGTATAGTATACCGCGAGAAGCAGCTGTCTGGGGATTCCGGGATTTCCAATGAATGTGTGATAGACTGCGGCGGGCTTCGCAGCGGAGAATACATACTATATATAAACGCAAACGGACAAGTATACCAACAGAAAGTAAAGCTATAATTACCATGCGAATAATATTGTTAATATTCACAACTGCTTTTATAAGCAACTTGTGTTTCTCTCAGACCACGGCAGACAGTACGGCAATGGGAGATAGTATTTCACGGTTTCCAATAAGACAAAAAGCCTCTCTCGTATCAGGTAGATCCAACGAAATAGATGTCGTAAGCTTCCACACTCCCGAACAGGCAGCTCTAATCCGGGCAATAGACAACCCTGTGGGGCTATATAATGGCAACCCTGAAGTTTCTTACAATCTTTATACCCTGAAAGACGGAGTGATAGAGCTGCCCATAACCCTTCAGTACAACACGTCTGGCATAAAAGTGGCAGAGGAAGCCTCATGGGTCGGTCTTGGCTGGGACCTGAATCTTGGCGGAATGATAGTTCAAGAGGCGGTAGGGGAGTTTGACATACCCGAGCACCTGACCACGGACTTAGCCTACAACACAGAGCCAAAGAGTCATGAAGGCTACACTCTCCTGAACTATCGTCAAGGCGACAATGGACAGCACAGCTCTTTCGTGCAGTATGCCACGGAGGGCGGTGTCCAGCCAGATGTGTTCTACTATCGTTTTCCTGGACATTCGGGAAAGTTCTTTATAGACTATCGCGACAACAGCATACATCAGCTTAATATCGACAAGTCGGTACACATAGAAAGGATACATGACACAGCCTGGCTTATAACCACGGAGGACGGCACACGGTATTACTTTGAGGATGAGGGATATTCATGGTTTCACGGAACCTCTGATGGCAGGAGTTCCCGCAAGTGGGCTCTTTCGGCTACCGAGTATATTAACGGACAGAGTGTCGGTTATTATTATAGCCGAAATGCAATAACCAGTATCTCAAAGTCGGAAACGCAAGAAGTACTCCACACTCCAATTCCCGGATTGGGTGTAGGCACAAGATATGCTAACATCTACTATTCTGAAACAAGGTGTGAGGGTAACGAGGTGGTGCTCGACTCTATAAGGACCGACCATTATTGTATCCGATTTGAGAAAGACTTGCGTGAAGATTTGCAGAACGGCACACTTCTGCGCAGAATGGTAATTGAAAGCAATGACAAATCCTATACTTTCAGAAAGAGTTTCACATTCAATCACTGCTATTCTGAGTCTGAGAACGAAGGTAATTATTGGACATCTCAGATTGTCAATTCTGACCAAGCGAAAAAACGCCTGCAGCTGCTGTCCGTTGACGAGGAGGGCATAGACGGCAGCAAGCTGCGCCTGTTGGAGTTCTCATACAACGATTTCAACAAACTTCCGCCAAAGACTTCATACGCTGTTGACTATTGGGGATTCTACAACGGAGGGTTGGACAATAGCGGCATGATACCGTCACTGGCAACGCTTTATGGCGAAGCCTTCGACAGCAGTTGTATGATGGTAGGCGATGCGTCTGTAAGCAGAGCTCCTTCGGTTGATTTTTGTAAATATGGTATGTTGAAGTGTATTAAGTTTGCCACAGGTGGAGTGATGGAATATGTATATGAGCCTAATACATTTAATACATCATGGAAAATAATAAACAAAGAAGAATATTCTCATATTCCTGAATGTCCTAGCCCTATAAAAAAACTTGCAAACCTTAAATGTAGTAATAGTGTCAATGATACTAATTCTTTCTATACTCCTGTCAGTGAAAATGAAGAATACTGGATGGAGTATTATATATGTAAAGGTTTGAATACATGGAAGGACCTTATAGGGACTCACGCTACAATTTTCGACAAACCTCCTCACATAATAGAACAACACTTATTTGATGGTAATGAAACGGGTGATTTCATAAAGGGTTCTATTAGAGTTACAACGAAAAAAGGTGAACTATATTTCAGTATTGCCCTTCCACACACTTTGCCTGATCAAAATGCCAATCCTACATCAGGCCATGCATACATTTCTGCTACAATTTATAAACGCGATGAACATTCTGACATACCTTCGGCTTTGCTCCCTTCTTACAGTGTCGGCTGTGGACTGAGAGTGAAAGCAGTCAATTATTATGATAAGGAAAACGACAGCATACCGCTTTACACTACAGCCTACGAATATCCCGAGGACAGTATCCCCAACGGCAGGCTTCACATTCCCATAGCCTTCCACCGGTTCTACCCTAACGTGTGCTATAGTGTGGAACGAAAAGCAGGCAATGTGTTTGAAGATATATTCGGTATAGGCAGCAAGGAATTGACCTTGTCCTCCCAGAACCTCATATCGGCTCCATATTCCACAATAGGCTCACTGGTGGGGTATTCCAAGGTCATTGTCAGACATCTGAAGAATGGTGAGGACGAAGGTTATGAGGAGTATCACTTTTCAAACTCTCAAGAAACAGGGAATTCTTCCTGTGGTATTCAGATACCGAATGTTGAGAAAGGCGACCTTACCGCAACAACCTGCTACGACAAACATGGGAATATTTTGAAAACGACTCGCAATACTTATTCGTTGAAAGACGGGCATTTCTACTATGGCGTGACGGCAACCAACCTTCTGAACAGGGTCCCCGAATTTTATACCCTACCCGGAGGTAGCCAATATATAGTAGAACATCCGGCGCATCATCCTTATACTATTATTGATTTCGACGGTCGCTACCAATTCATGCAATATGGAATACGAAGTTTCCAGAAGTTGCTTACAAATACCACCGTAACTACCGACAGCGTTACCATGAGGGAGGATTACCGTTACGACAGCTAGGGACAGGTGGCAGAGAAGAGCTGGACCAACAGTCAGGGGCATCAAAACATAGAGAGATATACATATCCGCACAATTTCAGCTCAGGTATCTATAGCACAATGAAGGCACAGCACATAACGGGCTTGCCCGTTGAGTGCAAGCAATATTCTGATGGAAAGTTGACGGGCGGAACTCTGCATGAGTATGCAAGAACAGGAAGTCTTAACAACACCCCCATCATAATGGCATCCTCTGTGAGAAGCAAGACTCTTGTATCGCCTTTGGCCACAGACGAACCGATGACCGCAAGCAATTCCGCCGAATTATATCCTCGAAAGGAAGTGGAGTTCCTTAAATACACCAATGGCGGCAACCCCGTGCAAGTAAAGATAAACGGGGAGGAAGTAGTATATCTTTGGGGATATGGCGGTCTTCACCCCGTAGCGGAAATCAGGGGCAGCGACTACAGCCGCGTGCAGACAGCCTTAGGTGTCAGCCCGCTTACCTTTTCCGTGCAGAACGGTTTGGACGAAGCACGGTTGGAGTCTATCCGAAACAGGCTTTCAAGTGCGTCAATTACCACATATTCATATATACCACTCCTCGGCATGATCTCCAAGACACTGCCAAACGGTGAAAAGGTTACGTATGAGTACGATAGTTTCGGGCGGTTGACCTGTGTCAAGGACAAGGAGGGTAACGTGAAAGAAACCATCCAGTATCACTATAGAAAAGAATGAAATAAATAATGTAAAAATGGTCAAGTGTAAAATATTATATTTATCTTTGCTTACGCTATTGCTATTGTCAAACCCTGCTACCCTTTCCGGGCAGAGTGCAGGCGAGAACTATATAAATCACAAGCAGATGCTCAGCAGCGACGGGACACGTTATGTCACCACAGTCAACTACTTCGACGGCATAGGGCGCATGAGTCAGACCTCCAGCAACGGTCTTTCTCCCACGGGACGTTATGCCGCCTCAGCAGTGGAGTACGACAGCAGGGGAAATGCCGTCAGAGAGTGGCTCCCGGCCATTGTCGGTGCCACGCCAAAATATGTTGGCGTGGGTGACTTGTCAAGCAAGTCTTCTGCTACCTACAGCGACGAGAGTGCCTATACCGATAAGGAATACGATGCACTGGGCAGAGTGGTCTCAGTCCTTGCGCCCGGCAAAGACCTTCATGCAGCAGGCAAGAAAGCTACGTTTGCATATAGCTGCAATCAGGCAGGAGAGGTGCGACTCTACACTGCCCCTTGTGACGGCTCCAACCTTCTGGGTGAGGAGGGATTTTACAAAGCTGGCACGCTTTACAAGACAACGTCAACTGACGAGGACGGCAGAACCGTCACCACGTTCAAGGACATGAATGACAGGACTGTGCTTGAGCGTCGCGGTACCGACAATGATACCTATTTCGTTTATGACATCATGGATAACCTGCGCTTCGTGCTCTCTCCTCAGTACCAGAAAGACCCCGACCTTGAGGGGCTGTGCTACGAGTATCGCTACGATGGCAAGAAACGCTGTGTCTGGAAACGGCTGCCAGGCTGTGAGCCTGTCGAGATGGTCTACGACAGCCATGACCGTCTGGCTTTCATGCAGGACGGACTGCTGAGGGAGAAGGGAAAATGGCGCTTCTTCCTATATGACTCTCAGTCGCGCCCCTGTCTTCAAGGCCTTTGCCTTGCGCCCATAACCGACGAGGCTGCCATACCTTCCGTTTCGTTCATACCAGCTTTTGCAGGACAGTGTGGCACTCTCTACAGTACAGCACGGGGCACAATCCCGCTGCACGATGCTACATTGGAGAAGGTATGCTATTATGACACATACACATTCCTCAATTTTCAGGGGCCTCACGGTAAGTCGCCCTTCGTTGGCTATATGAGGAAAAGCGAAGCTGGAAACCCGGCACAAGCCATGCTCACGGGAACAGCCACATTTGAAGCAGATACCTTATTGACCTGCTCCGCAATATACTATGACAGCAAATGCCGCCCTTGTGATGTCAGGCAGGTGTTCCCCGACGGCGACTTGCTGGCAACGCAGACAGAATATTCGTTCACGGACAAGCCGTTGAAGGTGACAAACACCCTTACTCATCGCGGGCAGGCGTATCCAGCTGTTCAAGAGTACCAATACTGCCAGCATACAGACCGTATCTTGTCTGAACAGGTCACAGCCTCCGGCACTACCACTGTTACCACTTCCAACCAGTACGACAAGCTGGGCAGGCTCTCAGTACTGACTCATGGGGATGGCATCAGCAGCCAGCGCCTGAAGTACAACGTGCGCGGGTGGCTCACTCAGAGCAGTGGCAGCGACTTCTCGGAGTGGCTCAGCTACACTCCGGCAGGAAGGGTGAAGAAGCAAAAGTGGACAAACGGCTCTGAGGGGACTGTGCGCTCCTACTCCATGACATACGACAAGCTGGGCAGGCTTACCAAGGCACTTTACGGTGAGGACGGCACCGCCAACAATGCCTTCACCGAGCAGATGACCTATAATGCCAACGGTGGTGTGACGAAGGTCTTGAGATACAGCCGTAGCTACGGAAACACCAGCGGTGATTACGACATCAAGGAAATCAGGAGCATAACGCTTGACGGCAACCAGCCTTCGTCGACCTATACTTCTGTGCAGGTCAAGCCCACGTCGGCTCTCGGCGTTGTGCACCCTGCAGATAAGGAATGTAAGCTGAGGCAGCAAGGCGCACTGCAGCAGCTCAGCCTCAGTGTCGGGAAAATGAAAAGCATCTCGCATACTTTCAAATACAACGCCAACGGCTCATTGGAGCAGGACGACGAGAAGGGCATAGCCCACATATCCTATCATGCCACGGGTATGCCAAGAAAGGTTCAGTTCAGCGACGGCAGCAGCACGGAGTATGTCTATGATGCAGACGGCAACCACCTCTCCACCGTCCACCTCACCGCCGTTCCCGGCATAAGCGTGGCGAAGGGTGGAGAGAGGGAGCTGGCATCAGCAGAGGTTCAGGAGTCAGACACCGTACGCTATGTCGGTCCTTTCGATCTGAGGGGAGGTCAGGCAGTGTTCCGCTTCGACGGCGGCCACATCTATATACCCTTTGCTCAGACATACCAGCCACGATTCTTCTATTACCACGTGAAGGACCACTTGGGCAACGTGCGCGTGACGAAGATAGGCGTGGGCGAGACGGGTTACGTGCTTCAGCGGATGAACTACTATCCCTTCGGTGGCATGTATGAGGCGGAGGACGTTACGAATAACGCCATGCCGTGGAAGTTCGGCGGCAAGGAGCTTGACCAGATGCACGGCCTTGACCTCTATGACTTCCATGCCCGTCCCTACGATGCGAGGCTGGTGCAGTTCACGATGATGGATCCCTGCGCAGAGAAATACTATTATGTCAGTCCGTATGTGTATTGTCTGAACAATCCTGTTAATGCGGTTGATCCAGATGGGAGAGTTGTAATACCAGTTCATGGAACTTGGTCATCACCTAAGACATGGAAGAACTTAAAAAGCCTTGCAGATGCCTGTAAAATTCTTTTTAAGGATGGGAAAATGGGAAATTTATTTATGTGGGAAAGTGGTAACTCATCTATGCAAAGAATACTAGGAGCTATGAAGTTGATAGGTGAGGTAAGAAAAGAATTGTCGGGCAAACCTCAATCAGAACCAATAACAATAGTTGGGCATAGTCATGGGGGGAATGTAGGTATACTGGCTATAAACATTATGGTAGGAATGGATGAGTTTAAGGATAGGCAAATCAACCTTTTGACAATTAACACTCCAGTTAGGGACGATTACCAATTATCTGATAAAGCACAAACAAGAGTGCATCATATAAATGTTTATGATCCGAAAGACCCTGTGCAGATAAGTGGAGGGAAGACACCTCTTTTAGGCGAAATTCCCATAATTGGAGAAGTAGGACCTGCTAAACGTACATTCAAGAATGCTAAGAACATACGAGTCTATAATCCACAAAATGTTTTTGGCGATTTTCACAATTCACATAATAGGATATTAGATTGGATTAAGAAGATTTTGTAATGAAAAAGTTTTTTTTCTTTCTTTTAGTTGTAATAGTAATTTGCATGATTGCACTATTAAATAAATATGCCTATCCTTTGTGTATGTTGAAGAATAGAGCTATGACATTCAACGAACTACCGTCAGAGGTGCAAATTCTAATTGAAAGAAGTACAAAAGAAGGCTCAAGGCAAGATATTCTTTATGTAAACATGGCAGATACCTCATATTATAAAGCAGAAGAGGTATACAGTCCTATTGGTCCTCCATCGTTATGGATACTTTGTGTTACATTAGATGACAAAAGGAAAAGCCAGCGCTATATAGTCAATAGATATTCCCCCACTCCATATTTTATATTAAAGAATAGGCTGTATATACCAAAGGAATATAATATAATAGGTGGAGGAGATTCTTTTCGTGAAATCCAATACACAGAATATGAGCTAAAATAAATAGATCAGGTTTAACGTTAGGGGCAAGAAATGCAGAATACTATGGTTGGAAAATGGGAAACCTTTACACTGATACAAAGTTCTATGATATCCAATAAGTCGTGTCACCTGAAGGATCATCTTGGCAGCAACAGGGTGACGAAGGTAGGAGTGGGCGAGGGCGGCTCCGTTCTTCAGCGCATGAACTACTATCCCTTCGGCGGCATGATGGCGAGCAGCACAGGCGGAGCCGTGCAGCCCTACCGCTACACTGGCAAGGAGCTGGTCCGCTTCCAGGGCCTTGACTGGCTGGACTACGGGGCACGGTGGTATGACCCTGCAATACTCCGTTGGAATGGGGTAGATAAGCTGGCAGAGAAATATACCACTGTAAGTCCTTACAATTTCTGCTTGAATAATCCTATGCGGTATATTGATCCAGATGGGAAAAAGGTTTATCTATATGCAACAACCCTGCCAGGTACCAATATTCCTTTTGCGACTCATACTTTTATAGTCATTACAGATAATAAAGATAATGTAAAAAAGTACTTTGCATTTGGTTCAGAATATGATGGTATAAAAGGAGCTACTGGTGGAAGGCTTATGCAACGCATATATAACCAAGATATTGATGTGTACAATGGAAATGACACAGAACATCTAAAGGCTAAAATTCCAATTTCAACACCAGCGAATATGAAAGATGAGGAATTTGAAAATAGAATTTCTGAAGTTGCAGAGTCTTTTGGTAATAATGAAAGTATTACATATATGTTTATTCCTATCAAAGAAACGCAAGGTAATTGTAATACATCCTCTTCAACAATATTGTTAAAATCAGGTCTTTCTCCAAAAGATTTGGAGAACCTGAATAAGCTGATTCCTGGTGTAGTTACAGGGTTTGATTCTTATACACGACCTTGGACTAAGAAAGAACAAGAGGAGGCTGTTTTAAGGGAACGGAAAGTTAACGAAATCAAAAAAGAAATAGGAGGTCACTAAAGATGAAATATTCTACATTCTGCAATGTTCTGTCGGCCTACATTATATTTATATTTATTGTAGTTGGCTTCCAATGGATGATAGATTCTTTTAGTTTTACGCTAAATGTCTTTTATTGGGGCATAGTTTCGTTATTTTTGCTAAGTCCCCTGAATACGGTTTTTCTTGTTTTTCTCAGATTGATGAAGCCGTTTAAGAAAATACTTGAGATTAGATGGGTTATCTTTGAGTCTATATCCTTTGCTGTAATAATCACACTATTGCATAGGTTGAGAAACGATATTCCAGCAGACAGACTGTTTGAAAACAATGAAGGACTCCAATCAATAAAATGGTTCTTGACAGATGAATCTCTATTAGTTTATTCATACTTCTTGCTGTTTGTACTTTTACTATTAGCAAAGTGTATTGAGGTACTGATAAGGAATTATAATCAAGCAAAATGATATTTATGAAGAGAGAGAATATAAACATAACGGCGACGTTTTCACTTTTATCTTTTGCACAATCAACAACATTGCAAGGCACTCCGTCATCTGTAAGCTCGTCTGTTGTGCCTGAAATATCGGGTAAAGTTTCAATGCGTACTTTTGGCATGACTGACTATGACTACTGCGGCAATGTGGAATATACCAACGACAAGGCCGTGCTTTACCACTCCGAGGGCTACGTGACGTTCGACAAGACCCAGCAGCCGGAGTTCCATTATTATCTGAAAGACCACCTGGGCAACGTGCGCGTGACGAAGATAGGCGTGGGCGAGACGGGTTCCGTGCTTCAGCGCATGAACTACTATCCCTTCGGTGGCATGTATGAGGCGGAGGACGTTACGAATAACGCCATGCCGTGGAAATTCGGGGGCAAGGAGCTTGACCAGATGCACGGTCTGAATATGTACGACTTCCATGCCCGTCCATACGATGCGAGGCTGGGGCAGTTCACGATGATGGACCCTAAGGCTGAGGATTACTATGAGGTTAGTCCATACGCGTACTGCCACGACGACCCCGTGAACAGGGTTGACCCAGACGGGAAGGATGACTATTTCAGCACATCAGGACAATACATTAAAACAGTGGGTACTGGGGCGGATATTTACATAGGGAAGACAAACTTCCGTGACCTCAACCTTATGTCAGACAGGAACATGAAAGTGGCGGCAAGGGTAATAGGACACTATGCCCGTCAGGTTGGAATAAAATATAACATGAACGGTGGTACGGGGAAGATAGGTATAAGTAATGTATATAGAAAGGATAATGATATAGCTGCATTTACTACCCGCAATGGAGATATTTTTATGAATAGGATAGACGGAAAACTACATCCTATGATGTATAATTCACATAATCTTAGCAGTACTTTAGAACATGAAAGTATGCATAAGCAAGATAGGACAACATTAGGAAAAGACTATAATCTAACGCAGGAACATCATGCAGAAATAATTATAAACCAAATGAAATCGGATATATTCAGTAATACCACAAGTGAATACAAGCATTCTGTTGTTGAAACCCTATCGAAGTATATGGAATCAACATATAATAATAAAAAACTTTTTTACAGTCTCTTAAACAAAAGTAACACCATATTAAGTAAATATAGTATAAAGCTATATAATTCAAATGGAAATATTAACATTAAATATTATCGATAACATGAAAATTCATTTATACCCAAAACTGATATTTATTCTGCTATTTATTCTGCTATTTATGTATGGCTGTAGGTATTCTAACGTGGAAATTCTTACAGGAGAAGATGGCACCATTTGGGTCCTAAAGGATTACCATAATATAGATGAAGGGGAGTTGTTTTTCTATTTTGGTAAGAATAATGAATTTTCAATTTATGAATCTACGGTCAAAGGACTTGAAGAGATAAATAACACATGTTATGATGATATACCTAAACGGTGGAGTATTGCTGACGATACACTTCTAAGTATCGGTGATTGGTGGATCTATAAAGTAGAAAACTCAAAAAGGGATAGGGTCCTGTTACGCCGAATTTGGAAAGGCAAAGTTACAGAACATGTGGACACATTGTTGTTATACTCTCATCCTAACACAAACGAATAATCTATTCAAATGGAACGATTAGCCTTGAATAATAAAACCTTTATTAAGTATACTTTAGTTATACTATTTCTGTTATTTCTTATGTCTTTTATTGGATGTAAGGATAGTGTTCATGAATGTTTTTCAGGAAAGCGAGGTAAGTTTTGGGAATTACATGCCTATGGAGACACTTGCAAGCATGGTAATATAATAATTCATTTTAGACCAGATAATGGGATTGATTTATTTACTCGAAGTCGTAAGTGACTAAGAAAGTTAGATAATCCTTGTTTTAAATATCCGATATGTTGGACAGTTGATAAAGATACTATATAGGCGAGTTTGAAGAGTATTTTATTAAGAATTATTCTCTCCAAAGAGTGTTGTTACTCAAGACTATACAAAAGAATATATTTCATACAGATACTCTTTATTTGCAAAATATCAGGTGATGTGAAGAAGCAAAAGTGGACAAACGGCTCTGAGGGGACTGTGCGCTCCTACTCCATGACATACGACAAGCTGGGCAGGCTTACCAAGGCACTTTACGGTGAGGACGGCACCGCCAACAATGCCTTCA
>Ga0310695_10004404_pt1 | contig 26026 bp, 20 predicted proteins | sample RumenRJG_04DNA_FD_203882 | JGI IMG/M metagenome (GOLD analysis project Ga0310695, IMG submission 203882) | Bovine rumen microbial communities from Lethbridge, Alberta, Canada - RJG_04 (v2) (version 2) | ecosystem: Host-associated > Mammals > Digestive system > Stomach > Rumen | place: Canada... | reverse complement strand
GCTGCCAATGAGGGTGAACATACCTTTCGGGAGGATTTGGTTGACTAAGGTGTCAATCGATTCTTTCCTCTCTTCTTCGGAGATTTCTGAGCAATAGTCATAATCGCTGCTATCTCCCTGTGTCAGAGTGTTCTCATTGAGGTAGTTCTCTTTGTCCACTCTGCGCTTTGTGATTTGATAAACTTTTGCGTGCATAATGCTTTATTTTGTTGTGAAACTTGAATTTTATCGGACTTCCTGGCGGGGCAGACTTTCTTTTTAAGTCCATCTCCTGCGGAGGAGCTTTTTTTTATTATCATCGGCATGACCTATTGGGTTTAGACATTTCTTTGTGCGTAAAAGAGCAAGCCCAAGCAGATGACTACGAAAAGGAATTTCAGCAGAAAATTCGCGGAGCATCCGTTAGAACTTTCTCCTGAAATAGCATCGCGGTACTTTCCATGTCATAGGGGCTTGCTACCTTTGCACCAAGAAATTCGTAAAGAACCCGATGGCCATGCCAAGGTATGAAAGGCGACAAAGCAGGGAGAAGATGGATATAGAAAAGAGAATTGAATCAAGAATAGCAAATAGATTGGCTATTAATAGTTAAAATCGGAAGATGCTTCTAATATTTTTCTGTAATCTGGATTATTTTTAGTAACTTTGCGTCTGTTTTTAAAATAGGTATTAATATGGATATAAATATACAAGGTAAGCCACTCAAAGAGTGGGTAGAAGAACAGAAAAAGAAAGACGGTGTGATGATTGTACACCAGGGTACAACACGTAATAGGTTCGGAACAAGCACCTACAATGGTGCTATAGTCACCCTCATGGATGGTAAGGATGTTCGTTATGAGAATGCAGACATCAGCCTGCGGATCAACGGCAAGGAATACCGACTGACAGGAAGGCTTGTCGAGCGCAAGGATGGTGTTTGGTATGTAGATGGTCAGGAAGCCGATCTTCCAAAACAAGAGCAGACGGAACACATGGCTGATACCATCCAAGAGGTAGAGCGCGAGGTTTCAGATGCGCTCAATGAGGCAGCAGGGGATATGCTTGATGTGTTTGGAATTGCCAATATCGACTGTCAAGTGATAAACCGAAAGAGCAACCCCAAGGGCGTTGTCGATATAGTCAATGAGGTCGTTGAACACCAAGAGAACGTCTATGGGAATCATAGCACCTCTGGAGGCAGAAAGAGTCACAGTATCTTCAATATTAAGAATGACTTTACAGGTGGCGAGACCATCATTCATGGTGCTGGCACACGGACTATTTCTGTAGGAAAGCGCACTATCATCAAGGGCGGTTCCGTCAATATCAAGCGTGGCAGTAAGACATATACCATCAAGGGTGAAACCATAGAGAAGATTGATGGACGTTGGTATGCCGACGGAAAGGCCGTTGAATGGGATTCTATCGGAGGAGAGTATGAGGACAGCAATGTCATAAGCATCGAGATAAATGGTAATGTGCAGAACTTGGCTACTACAAGTGGCGATGTCACAGTGAATGGCACTGTTCAGAACGTTCGTACTGGCAGTGGTGATGTAAAATGTGAATCGGCAACGAACGTCAATACCGGTTCTGGTGACGTTCATTGCAAGCACATTACAGGTATGGTTTCAACTGGTAGCGGAGATATTTATGGATAAGAAGAAAGAAAAGGCTATGACCAAGCGTGAAAAGGTTGGTATGTTGGCCGATAAGCTCAATGAGGCTATAACCAGTTGTAAGTTGGAGCCAACGGAGGAATTGGATATATTCGCAGAGTCCGTAGCATTGCTGATTGCCTATTGGGGCAAGATAAGCGATTGGAGTCCGATCGAGAAGGCAAGCTATGTCGGCTATGTCACTACCACAGTCTTGGAGAAAGGTCTAGATGCTGAGATCAAGAGCTTTGAAGAGCATCGGAAGAGTATGAAGCCCCAAATAGGCAATTAGTATGGAATTATAGCATTTACGATTATGATTAAGGATTATCAAAATAAAGAAGTGCTGGCTGAAATGAAGCGCCAGGTGAATGCAGCCGCCAAGATAAGCGACCGCGAAGCAAGAATTACATTCGTATTGATACACATGATTAGCGAGTATCACGTACTGGCTGAGCAATGTAACAAACCCGACGGTGAGAACAATCTCTTCAGGTTTATTTCATGGTGCCTGAGCCGTTTCGCCGAAGAACTTGAAACACCCTCCAATGAGGAGTTCAAGAACCCCATCGAGCTTTACAAGAAAGATCCAGACATCAACCTGCTCGAACTCATCCGCTTCCGCACTCCGGCGAAGAATGCCGTGGAGAAAGGACTTGACGAAAGTTTCGAGTGGCCCGACAATGTTCCCTATGATGAGTGGGAAGAGGACATCCTGCAGACGGCCTACGCAACACTGTTCGGACTTTACTTCTTTAATACGCCAGCAAAGGACTTGATGAAGTGGCTGGGCAAGGATGAACGCAAGAACCTCCGCTTCGTGAATGCGATGAACCGTCACGAGACGGTGCTGAATGTCAGCGCAGAGCGTACCAGACTGCGTGAGGCCGACGGGCCAATGCCTTGGACAAAGAAGCCCAAGCGGATGTATGTGAGCGACGAGGAATGTGCAAAGGGCGAGGAACACGTAGCAGAGTTGCGGAGGAACTTCGTCGATGTGGTGGAAAAACTGGCCACTGGCGATACGCTGCGATTCTGCCGTGAGAAAGAAGAGACGGCTTTCGGCGTGTTTATGACGGGACTGTTCGCCATGATGATGCCCGGAAAGAACGTGAACCGCAAGGGTATGGTCAGTTCGCGCGATAATGCCAAGATGGTCTATCAGGCCGCTAAGAAGTCGCTGATGGGAGACAAGTTGGCCAATGACATTGTAACTGCTGCTGACGATAAGGCCGCTGCCGAGGTGTTCTATTGGGGTCTGATTGGTGGCGAGCAAGGTGTTGCCAACGGCTCGATGCCAACAGGCATGGCCGACATGGATATCCGTCACAAGCCCAAGCGTAACAAGGGCATTCTTAATTAAGTAGCTGAAGACATCTTGCCCACATGGCGCAGTAATAAAAGGAGTAGAATACCTCACGGTGTTCTGCTCCTTGACTATGTTGGTTAAATATTAGCGTTTGCTATTTATTCGGTAGTCGGAAACCTGGCAGTTCAAAGACATAGTCCAAGAATAAGCAAGCAGACGCCCACGCGAATAAAAAAGAGTCTCACGACTCATATGTCATTTCTATTAAGAATCCATTTACAACACCAAGCAAACCATCCAACATGCCAGGCTGGCAATGCTGATTATGGCAACAATCATACCCAGACAGCCGCCAGCACACCCTTTCTTATTACGAGCTTCTTCAAGCTGCCGTTCAAGGTCACGACTACGCTGCTGTTCCTTATCAAGAGCCTCTTTGTTCTGGGCCATCATCTTGTCAAACGTTTCCTTATTTGACTTGGTAAGGTTCTCTATCTGCTTCTGAAGAGCCGCATTTTGTTTGATAGAGGCTTCCTGTTGTTGCTTTGATTGTGCCTGAATCTTAGCCAAAGCTTCGTCATTCTTCTTTTGCTGAGCTTCAAGGTTCTTTTTATTCTCCTCCTGCTGTTTCTGGAGGTTTTTGGCATTCTCCTCGTTTAATTTCTTCAGGTTCTCGGCATTAGCTTTACGCTGTTCTTCTGCCTGTTTATTGAGCTTTGTCACTTGTTCAAGAAGCTCCTTATTCTTCTTGTTGGAATCATCAATCTGCTTTTGGTATTGCTTCTTGATTTGTTCAGTCAGGGCTGCCTGTGATTTGTTTCGCTTCTCCGTGACAGTCTCTACAAGTTCAGAAAAGTATTGGCCGAGTCCTTGCGGGGTAGGAGTCCATTTGTCAGCGACTTGCCGTAGAAAAATCTTCTCTGGCTGATGGCCAACTCCAGAAATAAAGGGAGTCTTCAAGCCAACGACAGTTTCGATTACTTCGGGCTTATCCACATCTGTATTGGGGTCAATACCACCACCACGAACTATTGCAATGGCATGAAAGCCCTTAGTGTCGAGTTCTTTTAGTTTGGCGCATAATACCTTTGTCTGGGTAAATGTCACTGGCTCCTCATAAAAATCTATAGATGCCCTTGCTGCTCGTATACCATCCTCGAAATCGCCCTTTGTTTTTGTAGTTGCAGCTAAAACCAAGGCTATCTGTGGCCTGGTCTCGGCAAACAATAACGACTCCAATACTGCATCTACGTTGTGAAAACCCTTTTCGACCTTACGCTGGCGGTACTCGATGCGTTTAACCTCGTCCTCGTCAATGACTTGTTCCTTGACAATTTCCACACGAGAGACATTAAGCTCCAGCTTGATTTCACTCTTTGAGGTTATCCTTCGACCTAACGTGCCAAGGATATCAACAAGATTTCCTGCCGTCAACTCTTTGCGCTGGGCTTCTGTAATCCTGATTGGAAGTTCGACTGGAGAGTTTTCATCGCGGAGTGCATCGTAGTACACCCCATTGTAGGCAACACCATTTCCTTTCAGAAATAAACCTCTAATACAGACAATCTTTCCACTTGCCTTATTGTTCTGTTGGGCAAGTATATCATTGAAGATTGCAATAATCTCCGATGGCTGATATTGTTGGACTGTAATATTTGCCATACTTTCAAATTATTAGGTGCAAATATACAAAAAAAACTTCAAAAATTGGCTAATTCTTCATTTTTTTGACCATAGAATAGATATTTTTCTGATTTTAGAATGTTTTTTGCAGAAAAATGACTATTTTTGCACCTATTATTAATTAGGTATAAATATGGAAACTAAGGACCTGAATAGATTGAAAGTTGTTCTTGCGGAAAAGAAGCGTACGAACAAGTGGCTTGCTGAACAGCTTGGCAAAGATCCTGCCACTATCTCCAAATGGTGCACCAATAGTGCTCAGCCCAGTGTTGAGAATCTCATAGATATAGCTAGGTGTTTGGAGGTTAATGTTAACGAACTTTTAAGAGTATAACTATTGTAAAACAGGCTTAGAAGTTCGAGAACGCATAGTTAATAAAGCAGATAATAGACAAATGGATAAGAAAAAAGTATTATTTAATTCAGATACGAATATTCTTGGAGGAGTCCCAGACTATGCTGCAATGATACAATATGCAGTGGCAAGTCTAGACAATTCAAAGGATTCTGACTTCTCATTTCGTACAGAGAATGCAGGGAAACGGTTTATGGCTGCCATCAACCGTTGTATCCTGACATTCAAGAATAAGAAGCATAAACAAATCGTATTTGATGCTCTTTCTTCAGAAGAACTGAGGATGGACCAGAAGTTTATGGTAATCTTTTGGCAAATGAATATCAACAATGAACTGTTTAAAAGAGTTACCGAAAACTACTATATGAAGTCAGTATATGCGGGACGGCTTTCCCTGCATCCAGAAGAGATTATGAGTTATTTCTATGAACTTCGCAAGGACTATCCTGGCGAGCTTACTTGGAGTGATGCGACTTTGAAGTTGACAGCTTCCAAGTATCTTACGGTTATGAAAAAACTAGGGCTTGCAGAAGGAACGCAGACGAAGGAAATTAAATACCCCAATATTGGTGATGAATTATTTGTGATTTTGGTAAGATTGGCTTTGGCCATTTATCCCAATAAGCCAACTGAAGAAAATCCGCTATTCAAATTCTCTTTCCATGATACAGCTTCGCTTATTAGTCGCATGAAATCCATTAAATTTACCCCATACTGGCAGATTGAGCAGTTGGGTAATAACATTAAAATAGAATTGTCACATGAGTAATACATTCCAGTTTGATCATAACAGGTTATTCGATAATCTCGAAAACGCCTTGAATAGTGACCTTGCTTCACTGGCAGTGGAAGCCAATGGCGGCAGGAGTATCCTCTTTGTCTATCCAGCCGACGAAGACGAGGAATACATCGAGGAAGGCCGTCGCCGTCTGACACCTGACAAGTTCACGTTTGTGGACATACGGCAGACCTTTGCGGATTATATCGAAGAGGTGGGCCGTGAGAACTTCGAGGAGATGTATGCCAATTTTGGTAAAGAGGTCTACCGCAGTGAGAACAGCCCGGAAGGAACCTTCTTTGATTTCCTCATGCAGCGCATCATGGACGTACAGGAAGCAGACAAGTTCCCTGTTCTGGTGCATACCGGCACCTTGTACGACCTTGAAATCTCAAATATCCACATCATGGAAGACCCGAGGGTGATGTATGCCAAGCACCAGCTGGTTGTCTTCTATCCTGCGACTGTAGAAGGAGAGAAGATCAAGTTCCTCGGGAAAGTTCCTGCCTCCCATTACCGTTGTATTGTAATCAAGTAAACAGTTACCGACATGAATAATATAAAGGATATACTTACTATTAACCTCGATGAGGAGATAAAAGGAGTCATTGACCTCAGTTCTCAGGATGAGAGTGAGATACTTTCAGAGTTGGAAGGCTTTATCCTGACCGAAAGCCTTTCCAAGCACCTCAATGATTTTTGTGACGAATATGTTTCCGGCTCCATGCAGTCAGGTATCTGGCTCAGCGGCTTTTACGGATCCGGTAAGTCCTACTTTGCCAAGATTCTAGGCTTTCTGCTGATGAATCCTGTCCTGATGGGAACCGCCATGAGACAGCGTTTTACCCCGAAGCTGGCAGGACTGCCCGATGCCGATGTGCTGGAGAATAACTTGCGTGGCCTTGACCGTTTCAAGAGCCATGTCGTGTTGTTCGACTCAGCCAAGAGCACATCCGCATACGGATTACCGTATATGCTGATGGCCAATTTCCTCCGTTCTCTGGGATTGCTTGACAACTGGATCGGACTGCTGGAGTACAACCTTCTGCTTGACGGACGCTATGATGCCTTCAAGCAGACCATATCAGCCAACGAGGGAACGGCGTGGAGTGAGATAAGGACGAATATGATGAAGAATCATGTCGCCTTCAAGCGTGCCATGCTCACCATGGGGATGAGTGAGGCCGAATATAGCGAGTCCAAGGCCCTGGCAGAGCAGCACCGCAAGGAATACGATGCCACCAAGCTCCGTGAGGACCTGCAGCGGTTCCTTGAAAAGAACCCGGACACGAGAGTTGTCTTCATGATCGACGAGGTGAGCGAGGCCATCACGCAGGATAAGATCAACCTCCTGGATCTGGAAGGTATCGCTGAAGCCCTTGCCTCGTTGGGCCGCAAGGTGTGGACGATAGCCATTGCCCAGTTGAAGCTTGATGATGTTATCTCGATGAAGAATGTCTCGAAGAACCTTCTTACCAAGCTTCGTGACCGTTTCCGCACGGCCATTGACATCAAGGCTGATGAGGTGGATATCATCATCAAGCAGCGCCTCCTTTGTAAGTATGGCGAGGCTCGGACAGAGCTGATGGACTACTATCAGCATAACAGTGGAGCCATCCGTGATATCACCAACCTGCCAGGCTTGAACCTACGCCCTACTACCGATGCCGAGACATACGCGGACTACTACCCCTTCCACGAATACCAGTTCAGGATGCTCCAGTACTTCCTTTTCGGTTCCGGACAGATGGTACAGACCAAGGTCGGAACCCGAGGCATGATCATCTCTGCCTTTGATGTGCTGAAGAAGGAGGTGAAACGCAGCTACCACGAACACGCGCATGTTACTGCTACCCAGCTGTGCAATCAGGCAGAGTTAAATGCTGAGGAAGAGCAGCGCATCCGCTATGAGCAGGCTGCCAATGCCCTGAAGGATAAGGGATATCAGTACGTGGAAGGCAAGAAGCTGCTTCAGACCATTCATTTCCTGGCTAAGACAGAAGTCACGCAGACCACCGCAGAGAACATCTGCCGTGCCTATGTGGACTGCCCGGATAACTACTATCAGGTGCTGGCAGAGATCAAGAGTGCCCTTACTCTTCTCGTAGAGAACCAGATTGTTTTGCTTACCGGCAACCAGTACCGTATTACCAACCAGACGGAGCAGCGCATCCTTGAAGATATGAACAGCTATGACGTGCCTCCCTTCGTCATCCGCAGTGAGGTGACGCGCACGTTAAAGCAGCTCCCTGTCCTCCGCGCTATCCAGTCGATTACTGTTGAGAGCGTTACATCTAGCTTCCAGATTTCGAGGGAAGACGGTGAGAGCATCATCGGCAACAACCAGGAGCCGTTGAAGGTCTTGCTTCATGACATCCTTGTCGTGAAGGCCACCGGCGATGTTCCCGCGTATATAAATAATGTGAAGCAGCAGTCCCAGCAGAGCAAGGACAGCATTTTCCTGGTACCGGGCATTGACTATGCCAATGATATCACATCATTAGTCACCGACATCAAGCGGATAGAATATATCTCTGAGAAGCCATATACCACTGAGGAAGAGAAACATATCGTCTATGGATTCTCTGCAGATCTTGATGATAAGAAAGACAGGCTGGCCGAGCTTTTGAAAGCCTCCTATGCTAACGGCACGGCGGTCTATCTCTACAACACCTATTCGCTTAGCGAGGATCAGTTTGACGCGACTATCAAGATGCTTCAGGGAAAGCTATATGATAATATCTATACCAAGAGGCTGTCATCTAAGCTTTCAGAGACGCTGGCACCGAAGGTACTTACAGAGCGCAGTGACCGGTTGCATGCGCTCTTCGGGACTTCACAAGACTTCAAGTTCTTCGATACCTCCGGTAATTTCATCGGAGCCAACCTGTCTGTGACGATGGAAATTCTTTCACGGGCAGCATCTTTCATTTCCGGCTCTGAGTTGGAAAAGCAGCTGACCGCCCCGCCAACTGGCTATTCCCTTGGAACTATTATGACCGCAGTAGCGGCTCTTTTCCGAGGAAATAAAATGATAGCGAAGTACAATGGAAAGGACTTTAACTCCGCGAATACCGAAGGATCAAAGGACATCTTCGCTAATGCCAGGAACTTTACCAAAGCCAGTTTCAAGACAGTTGCCCAGAACCTGACCTATAAGGAAAGGAATGATATCATCGACATCCTGAAAGAGGACTGTAACTATCGGAAGTGGACAGGACAGAACCTGAGCTATCAGCTGAACGACTTTGATGTTGTCAATGCGGTGCGTGACTTATCAAAGGCCATACTCACCCGTGTCAATCAGGAGATTGCCCTTGATGAGCGTATGGCCCAGCTCTTCTCCGGATCCTTACAGACAAAGGCTGTGTTCCAGCCGTTCACACCAGTTGTCGGGGAAGGTAATTGTTTCTCCCTTGCCCGGTTGTTCCTTCAGCAGCAGGACGAATACATCACGGCTGTTGAGCGTGTTGAGAACGATCTGGATTTCATTTCCAACAAGTTCTCGCAGATAGAAACCATCAAGGAATATCTTAAAGAGGTGAAGGAGGAGCTGAGCAGTGCTGAGTGTGACATGCAGCTCATCCTTCCTATCATCGATCAGTTCCAGCAGTGTTATGAGACTGATGTGGTCAGCAACTACCAGACCATCCAACAGCTAGCTCAGAAAGCCCGTGACGTATATTATGCCCTGTTCAAGGGTAAGGCAGAGAGAGTCACGGAGCTTTACACCGACCTTCTGATAAAGGCCGATTCTATCAAGCAGCAGTTGGGTCAATACCCAAAGGAATGGAACGAACGCCTTTATGGTAACATAGCCCAGTTTGAGTCAGGCTGCAAGCGTTATCAGGTAGGAATGATAGAAATCCCGACCTATGATATCCGTTGCAGACGCTCTGGTCTGCAGTTGCGTGACTTGGCTTATGCCGAGAACATGGCACCACAGAAGGAGCAGGAAACGATGGTATGGCAGACGGAGATCAGAACTACGGCACCTGCTCCTCCGACTCCACCCACACCACCAACTCCGGGAAAGCCGACCCCACCAGCTCCCACTCCTAAGACACGTGCCATGAAGTCCCATCTTCCGAAAGGAAAGATGACCGTGGCCGGATATCGCCAGTGGCTTACCCAACAGATTACATTACTCCAGAGTTTCGACCAGACTGACGAACTCGATTTCAATAATTAAACCGTCACAGATATGAATTTACTCGATCATGTACTTGGCATCCGTCTTTTGATACACCGGGCTTTCGATGGAAAGTTCGAGCGTCTTGGTATAATGAATGACGGCTTCGTGGATATGCAGCTATCAGAAGAAGAAATCCAACTAAGGAAGCGCATCAAGGGAATCATCTATACCAATCTCTCGGAACAGAACGGTGACCACACCAAGGCGCGTGACTATACGCTGAAGCAGTGTGTCTTTACCCTGTTCAACCGCCTTGCGGCCATCAAACTGATGGAACAGAAAGAGTTGTTCCCGGAGGTCATCAAGCAAAGGACGGAAAACGGCGGTCTGAGTGCCGCACACCAACAGTGGCTTGAAGAGCATCCGGAGAGTCGTTCCCTGGAGCGCGATGGACTGTTACCCTTTATCGAAGACAAGTTCAAGGAGTTAGCTCAGGATATACCAGTATATCGCGCTGACTATCCTTATTCGATGTTCCCTACGGCAGATGAGATGAACGAAATCATCCGTGCTTTCAATCAGATAGAGGATGATCCTGACTGTCAGACAATCTGGAAAGGTGATGATATTCTCGGATGGCTATATGAGAATTTCAATGCCGCCGAAAAGGTCGAGTTCAAGAACAGCGGAGCAAAGACGGAATACGATAAGGTGTCGTTACAGAGCCAGGTATATACACCGTCATGGGTAGTAAAGTTCTTGGTAGACAACACCCTTGGTAAACTATATCTGGAGATGTACCCGGAAAGTCAGATTGACAAGCCAGATATTAACGGAAACCGAAAGTATTCCATTGCCAACCGTCCGACACGGCAGATGAGGACACCGCAGGATCTTCGTACACTCCGTGTGATAGATCCCGCATGTGGAAGCGGTAATTTCCTGTTATATGCCTTCATGCTTCTGTATGACCTGTATATTGACCAGATGGAAAACTTTGGTAAGGACTACAATCGCAGGGAGATTCCGGCACTTATCATAGAAAACAACCTTTTTGGTGTTGATCTTGACGAGCGAGCCGTACAGCTGGCCCAGATAGGTTTGCTCATCAAGGCAAGAGAGGTTGGTGGCAGACGTGCCAGGATGCCTCACCATACCAATATCGTATGCAGTAATTTCTATCTGCCTCCATACGAGGAAGTGGAAAGGGAATTTGGCTATGATGCCTCATGGACGGCACAGCTGAACAGTATTGCACGGAAAATCTGGACGGATTTATCCGAAGCATATAAGTTTGGAACCTTGGTAAGAGTCGAAGAGCAGTTGAAAGCCATCGCTCCAGATGACGGCCAATACACCTTATTCAGCCAGCAACAGGAATCAGCTGATTTGTTCGGAGAAAGGAATCGCATGAAAACCATGCTTCACAACCTAGCCAATATGTATGGAGAGAAATCAGCAAACCCATACACATTACTGAAGATGAATGAGGCAATGACCTTTCTTGATCTTATTTCGAACACATACGATGTTGTGGTAGCCAACCCTCCTTATACCGACAGCGGTGATTTTGGAACGGAACTGAAGGAATTTGTTGAGGGCAACTACAAAATTCCAACGAGGTTTAATCAGAATTTGTACTCCTGTTTTATTAAACGTTGTATAGAACTCGCATCTAATGATGGAATGATAGGAATCATTCATCCCTATACTTTCATGTTCAATAAAACTTATGAACCAGTTAGGGATTATCTAATTAATAATGTTCATATTGATTTGATGGTTGATTTCGGTCTTGACAGAGTTAATTTATTTGGTCCAGGAATCTTGGTTAAGGGAACTTTTTATACAATTAGCAAGAATAAAAAAAATACACTTGAAGGAATATATTTCAATTTAAGAGATGATCTTCAGGAAAAATATAAGAAAATCACTTTTGAACAGGCATTCTATAATGTTTGCAACAACACTTCTCACAACAGAGTATTTAAAGTTGCTCAAAATAAATTTAACTTAATTGAGTCACATCCATTTGTATACTGGATTTCGGACAGTTTCCGTAACAAGTTTAAGGAAAAAAAACTTTCCGAATTGTTTGATATTTGCAATGGTATTTCTTCAGGAGGAAATAATGAAAGATTTTATCGTTACCATTGGGAAGTCAATAAGAATGAGATTCTTGATAGTAATAATGGTTCCTCATTTAAGTGGGCAACCATAAACAAAGGTGGCCCCTATAAAAAATGGTATGGAAACCTATGGCTTGTTTTTTATTGGAAAGACAATGGACAATTGTTGAAAGAGTTAAAGACAAGGTTCCCTTCAATACGATATGGTTACGAAAATTATTATTATAAACAAGGTCTTGCATTTTCTGGTGTAGGAAAGTCTTTAGGAGTTAGGTATCAACCACAATATTGTATATTTGAAAGAGCAGGAAAGTCAATATTCAATAAACAAAATGACGATTCTGAAATGTACTACTATGTGTTGGCTTGTTTAAATTCTTTTATCTGCTCTTATATGATAGATTCTCTGAATCCTACAGAATCTTTTCAATCAGGAGATGTGGAAAGAATACCAATAGTAGTTGACAACGGAGTAAGATATAGAAATATTATTAATTTAAGTAAACAAAACATTTCATTAAATAAAAAAATATGTAATTACTCTTTAATTGAGCCTACATTTTTAAAAAGTCCTATAACTATTCATGAATCTTCTAACACTTCTATCTTAAACTATTTTGTCTTCGAGAATGCCCTCCTTACTCAAATCCTCCTCAATGAGAGCATCATCAACAAGATAGTCTTTGATATTTATGAGTTGAGAGAGCACGATAAACAGATGGTGTTCGACAAAGAAGGCATCCCCGTTGGTAACCTCCCAGTCAGCCGCGAAGCGAAGTTGGCATACCGTCAATGGCTGACTGAAGAAAGTGAATTCAAACCAAGTGACGAAGTGCTGGCTCACTTAGATGGATTGGAGGAACATGATGACTTGCCCAAGATTACCGACTTCGATACCCTCTACCAGAATAATAATGAATGGGAAGAGTTTTGCATTAAACGTAACGTGAATCCCGTAGAGGCTTGGTATCAATTCCGAAATGCTGGGGTTTTACCCCCGCAGCGTACACAGGTATTAGCTTTCGAACTAATCACCGATGTCATTCGTTCACTATTAGCAAAGGATGACGATGGAGTGATCCCACTCACCACCAATGCCGGCGAAACTAATTTACCTCCACGTATAGAGGCAGAAATGGTTGAGCGAGGATATAAACCTGCTCATATAGCCCAGATATTTACACTCCTTGGTGGCGGAAATCTGGATCGCTATCTAAACGAGAAATATTTCCAACAGTTGAGTGACCATCTCAATCTCTTCATGTATCTGCCAAAGACACCATTTATTTGGCATATTACGAGTGGCCAACACCACGCTCTTGAATTATTTATCAGCATATATACATGGAGCCGAGACACCTTGCTACGAATCAAGAGTGTCTATGCTGCAAATCGTGAAGCAGCTTTAAATGACAGGCTCCAGGTACTTATTCAAGGCGATGCTACTCAGAAGGCTGAAGCAGCCGAAGTCCGTGCTCAGATTAAGGAGCTGACAGATTTCTGTAACAAGATCGACAGTCTTCTTGCATCAGGCTATAACCCGAAACTTGATGACGGCGTAGGAAAGAATATAGCACCATTGCAAAAGGCAGGTATCATCAATTATGAGGTTTTAAATGACAAGCAGTTAGAAAAATATTTAAACGCAGATTGGTAAGCGATGATAGATCAATGGTTCATAAATGACGTTCGTGAAAAGATAGAAGCCCACCATAGGCTTGTCATCACCGACACGAAGGGAGAAGGGGCTTTCATGCTCGATTTCCTTCCGAAGCGTCGTTATATTATCCTTACTGCGGGTACGCACAAGGATGAGTTGAGCGCACGAATAGAGGCAGAGCGAGACTATAAAGACAAGAATGTCATTTTTTACACGACCATTCCACAGAATAAACTAACCCAGTTACAGGAATATGCTGTTACCTGTGGGTGTATCGTGCTTGACGATACAGAGTCGTATCTCAAAAGGCTTCTGTTCAAGGTTTTAGGTATTAACAGCCATGTTGATGGAAAGACCCTTATCCTTGCTGCCAAGATGAGTAAAGGCATGGATGAAAACTGGTGGAAGGGAATAGCCCAGGGCATTACAAATCCTATGAAACCAGCAAAGATGATTCTTGACTTCCTAAAGAATCCAGCCGGTTATGCAGAGCATACGGATAAGGATGTCTTTGCTATCATGCAGAAGGAGGCTTGCCGTATGGCTGGTAAGCCAGAGACGAAGCAAACACCTTCTGTTTTGGCCACAGAAATCATGAAGTCACTCTTTGAAGGACTTCTTAATGGTTCTCCTAATGAGGAACTACTAACGATCTACTATCAGATGTCTGATAGCGAGGAAATGGCAGACTGTCTTCAGTCATACATTGATACCTATCAGCTTCCGGCATCGGTAAACTCTTTAGGCAGTCATCCTGACCATCCATTTGCGGAGATAGACAAGAAAATGTTCCGGCAGCTTTCATTTGTATTAAGACAAAAGGCTGATACCGAAGAATATGCGGATTACATAGAGAAGAGATTACAGTCCACTAAGGCCAAACGCTATAAGTCAGCCTGGTTGAAAGATACGTTTGACCTGCTGACATTCCAGCTTGGCAATCCGCACACTATCACGGATCTTGATGGCCTTGCGCTCTATTACCGTGACACCTTCTCTACTATCGATACGGCCATCCGCCGAATCTATGTGGAATGGCTAAACGAAGAAGAGGTGTTACGTCCTGTCCAGGAGTTCTATGAAGAAAGGAACCGTGCGTTACTCGATTGCTGGTTCCAGCTGATTGGAAACTACCAGCAGAACCAGCAAGGCCTTATCAGGAATCTCTTCACTGAGAACACAGGCAAGGTGGCTGTGATTGTCTGTGACGGCTTACGATTGGAAATCGCGGAAGCCATTGCCAGAAAGAAATTCAGTCAGGGAATATCTATTGACCGTGGTACTGCATGGGCAAAGCTGCCTTCAGTGACGGTCAACGGCATGAGTGCATTGTATGGTGTGGAATCACCAAAGCAGGATAACCCGGAGCATCGGCGAACCGCTTTACTTTCTGATATTCCCGATGCCGTTGTCATGAAGCTGTCAGCCCTGAACAGTGGAGTTACAGCCAGTCATCTTGTTTTGAGGCATGGTGACATAGACACTATCGGCGAGCATAAGCAGCTTGCCGGATTAGTCGATATAGGCGCATACGAGGAAGACCTGTATCAGAAGGTGCAGCAATTACTCCGCATGGGCTATACCCATGTTATCCTGACGGCAGATCATGGCTTTGTGATTACCGGAATCCTCGATGAAGCCGATAAGGTTCCCGTCCCGTCAGGGTTGGTTGCAGAAGAGCGTTTTGCCACAGCTCCAGACCATGTTGAAGGAACAGACTTTATTGAGAGAAGCGATGACTGGATAACAGGAGCATACCAATATTATACGAAAACAGACAAGCCTTTCCGGACACGGGGGCAGTATGGCTATGCTCATGGAGGAATGACACTACAAGAGTGTCTGATACCCGTATATCGGTTCTCTAAAGCTTATACGGAAATCACTATGGGCGTGGAGATTACCAATAAGGCAGAGCTGTCATCTGTCACGGGCCAGTTCTACACCATTAAACTGAAAGGCAAAGGGAATAGTGAGAATGTCTTTGAATCAGAGAGGAAGGTAAAGCTTCACTTCTATGACGGAAACGGTGTAGAGGTCAGCCAGTCGATGATCATTAAGGTTACGGCTGGAAAGACAAACGAGTTGGAAAATACCCTCAACACCAACTTATTGAAGGTTGTGGTAGTTGATGCCCAGACAACCGAGCAGCTTGACAGCTGTACTATAAAGAAATCTGCGAGCAGAGATCTTGATGATTTGTTTTGATTAAAAAGTAAGAGTTATGATAGAACTTGACAAGAAACTCTTGGAACAGTTCCAAGGTTATGTAGTAAGAAAGGATGTAGTCCGTTCCGTAAAGGGAACCGCCAACGTCCCTGTATTCGTGCTGGAGTACCTGCTGGCCAACTCCTGCAGTACTGATGACGAGCAGAAGATTCAGGAAGGCATTGAGAATGTCCGTCGGGTATTACGGGAACATTACGTCAATCCTGACGAGGCGAATCTTATCCAGGCCAAGATCCGCGAGAGAGGATCCTATAAGGTTATTGATAAGATAAGTGTAAGACTTGACCCGTCAAAGGATAAGTACTGGGCAACACTTTCCAACCTCAATATCCATGATGCCAACATATCCGAGGAACTTGTTACCAGTCATGACAAACTGATGACAGGAGGAATATGGGCCATCGTTGATATAGACTACGATTCTCTTCAAACCATCGGTAGCAAGATTTTTCCGTTCGTCATTTCGAAGATTCGCCCAATACAATTATCCAGCTTTGATGAGCAGAAGATCTGCCGTGCAAGAGAATCATTTAGTAATGAAGAATGGTTGCAGGTGTTGCTACGTAGTGGAGGTTATGAGCCAGAATCCGAAGGAATGACACCGAGAATGAGGATGCTTCTGCTTTCGCGTTTCATTCCATTGGTAGAGTCGAACTTTAATCTGGCTGAGTTAGGACCTCGTTCTTCCGGTAAGTCTTTTGTGTTTAAAGAACTTTCACCATATTCCATGCTGGTCAGCGGTGGACAAGGAACGGCAGCATCGCTCTTCGTTAATAATGCATCGGGGCATATCGGCGCAGTAGGTCTTTGGGATGCGCTTTGCTTTGATGAGTCAACGGATGAGTTGTTTAAAGATAAAGAGGTGGTTCCTCTGATGAAGGATTATATGGAAAGTGGCAGTTTCTCTCGTGCAGGCAAGACAGGTGAGAAATCTGCCAGTGCCTCAATTATCTTGAATGGTAATATTAACCAGCCCGTTGAAACAGTGTTACAGACGAGTCATCTATTTAGTCCGTTCAATGATAAAGTGGCTAATGATACGGCTTTCCTTGATCGCCTGAGTTTCTTCCTGCCTGGTTGGGAAATCATCAAGTTCGCACCTCATCATTTTACTAATCATTTCGGTTTCTCAACTGACTTCTTTAGCGAATGGATGCATAATTTGAGAAAGGACAGTTATGTGAATGCCATAGATGAGTTCTTTATTTTAGGTTCTCAAATGAAGCAACGTGATACCAAGCCTGTACGAAAAACAGTTTCAGGACTGATAAAGTTGATGCATCCAGATGGTAAATATACCAAGGACGATGTACGCCAGTATCTTGAATGGGCCATTGAAATGCGCCGTCGTGTAAAAGAACAGCTAAAACGCATCGGTGGTATGGAGTTTTGGGACACAAACTTCTCATATATTGATAAAGATACACAAGAAGAAACGTTTATCTCTTTACCAGAAGAAAGAGGAAGTAATATAATAGAAGACACTCCACTTCCTCCTGGTACATGTTATACAGCCACAAGTAACGGTGATAAGGTATCATTAGTGAAAATAGAAGTTTTAACAATGCCAGGAAATGGTAAACTATCGATAAGTGGCAATGCTTCTTCTGATGCTAAAGAGGATGTCCGAAACACATATAATTATATCCGTGCCAATGAGAGGGCTATTTTGTCTCAGCAACATTCCCTCAGCAAACTTGATATTACGGTTCAAATAACTGCTGTGTTAGGCAATAGCGTCCATAAAGGTATCGGAGGAGCAGTCTTTTCAGCCTTAGTTTCATCTATTTTCAATCGCAACCTTAAATCAGCTCTTGCTGTAATAGGAAATATTAGTATCGGAGGAGCTATAGAACGTGCATTGAACTTTAATGACAGAGTTTCTTTACTCTCAGAAAATGGAGCTAAGAATGTTATTGTCCCAATGGATAATCTAAATGATATGGCCTCTCTCCCTGCAAGTATTCTAGGTAAAACCGATGTGCCTCTATATGCAAATGCTCAAATGCTAATTCAGAAAATTATCTTATAGGGTTAAACAAATCTAAGATGAATGCCACGATACGATAAAGACAAACAACACGCTCTCAATTTAGTAAATGATGGCGAAAATCTGTTCATAACAGGTAAGGCGGGAACAGGTAAGACTTGGTTACTAGATATTATTCGTGAGAGATTCACTGGCAAAAAGGTCATAGCAGTATTGGCTCCAACTGGTATAGCCGCAGAAAATGCCAAAGGCTTTACTATGCACAGTTTTTTAAGGCTTCCGATAAAGCCATATCTGCCAGAGCATAAAACAAATCCAGGACTATACCAGCTAGATGGCAGCGTTGAATCCATTATCAAGAGGCTAGATGTCCTTATCATTGATGAAATTAGTATGGTAAGGTGTGACATGCTAGATGCTACAGATATGATTTTGAGACACTATAGAAAAAACCGCAAACCATTTGGTGGTGTACAATTAATCATGATGGGAGATTTGTATCAGCTATGCCCTGTCGTTAAAAGTGAGGAATGGGACACATTAAAGAAGTATTACCAATCACCATATTTTTTTAGCTGTTATGCCTTGAAAAAACTCAAATACAAGGTCGTTGAACTAACAAAGATATATCGTCAGAACGAATGTAAATTTATCAACATGCTGAACAATATCAGGACGGCTGATGTTGGTTTGAATGATATATCAATACTAGATAGCCATATTGAACCTAATTACGTTCCAAAGGTTAAGGATGATGTTGTTACTTTAATGACACATAAATGGATGACAGATGAATGGAACGACACAATGTTTGCTAAACTAAAAACAAAGGTATGGTATTACGAAGGAAAATATAGTAAGGGTTGGTATGGTGAACGCCCTCCTGTGAAGAAAGATTTGTTCCTAAAAGTTGGTTCACGCGTCATGTTTATAAGAAACGACAATGATGGTGGCCAATATAAGAATGGAACGATGGGGAGAGTGACAAAGCTTGGGTATGACCATATTGAAGTTTTGAAAGATGATGGAAAAACTGTTAATGTGGAAAAAGCAATATGGTATCAATATGACTACTTTGTAGATGAGAAAACAAAAACCATATATACAGAGGAAAGAGCGAGATATACACAATTCCCACTTAAACTAGCTTGGGCTGTTAGTATTCACAAAAGTCAGGGGCTTACCTTTAACGAAGTTGTTATTGATGCATCCAAATCTTTCACGTTTGGCCAGGTTTATGTAGCCCTTAGCCGTTGTCGAACTCTAGAGGGCATTCATCTACTAACACAGATTCCCATTCAGAAGATTATGGCAGACCCCATCGTCAAGAGCTATATGGCTAGCATAGACGAAGAAGGAAACATCAAGTTACCCAAGAAATTTGAACCTATAAAATATGAAAAGAAACCTATGGTGATTAATGTCGCCAGAGATAAGTTTTGGCGTATTTTTGATGGTGAAATCAAAAATTTTAATAGAGGTATTGACGATCAAATTGCGGACCAGCTGTTTATCTGGGAGAAAGGAAAGTTAGTTGTTGACGAACCTTTTAAATCTATTAAGAAAGATTGGCACTATTGGGATTCATACGAAGGACATTGTCCTTTTATCCAACGAAATTACAAAAATATTCGTTTCGAAAGTTCTACAGAGAACATGTATTTCATTTGTGAAATCGATAGCAAAATAGAAGTTCGTATGAATAAATCAAATAAATGGTCTATTAGGTTTCATATATCCAAAGTAAACAGATAATAAGAAGATGAAAAGATTGACTTTTATTACCACAATACTGGCAATCATGCTGACATTCTTAGCATGTGGTAATAAGTCGCGTCAAGTGGAGTCAACTACGTTGAAAGAAAGAGATTATTATAACATAGATTCATTATCCTCAATGGATAAGTCCGATGAAGGCAAATATGATAATATACCGTCTCCAAGTGATGATGGTCGCCATCTCCCTCATCATGGCTCGAATTTTGACAATATGAGAGGCTTTGATCCTGCATCAGAGGATGACATGGATGATAATGGTATGCAGCGTTACTTTGATGCCAATGATGATGAAGCATGGGATTGATATTATAAAGATTATATAAGAATCCGCTCCTGTAGTTGCAGAAGCGGATCTTTCATAATAATCAAGACCCTTCCTCTTCGAAGAACTTGCCTTTTGGCATTGGGGCGGCTTCGGCGACACAACAGTTATAGCGTTCGCGACTGCGGCGTTCGCGGGCAAACATGGCCTTGGTGCCTTCCTCGTCCTGCTGGAACTCCATGTGTTCCTCGATGGCAAAGGACTGGGCCATAGTCTCGACATCGAGATTGTCTGTGCCAATGAGCGTGAAAGTCCAATTCTGCTTCTTCAGCTTCTCAATCATTGTGCGAACCATTTTCAGCGTCCACTCCTCAGAGCTGTTTTCCTCGCCGTCGGTGATGATGGTGACAAGTACGTGGTCACCGTCTTCTACCTGGGCATTGACCTTGGCGATACCCTTACCGATGGCATCGTAGAGGGGGGTGCCACCTCCGGGGTTGTAGGCCTTCCAGTCGAGGTTCTTGGTGCGAGAGGCAGGGGCGTTATCGTAGTGCCAGGTGGTGTGGCCACTGTCGAAGGTAAGGAGGGTAACGCGCTGTTCCTGGTCGGGGTATTTCTTCTGCATCTGGCGAACGGTCTGAAGTGTCTCGTTCATGCCAACGAAGGCCTGCTTGCGGATGACGTACATCGAACCGCTCTCATCGACAATAATCAAGTTGTGGACACGCTTTGTTTCTTTCTTGGTCTGCTGCTTGGGCATGGGATCATTCTTTTTCATAATCGTAACTTTTTAATTGGTGAAACTTCTTTTTAAGACGTCTTTTATCTATTTGAAGATGGTTTTCGGAAAAAATTAAGCTAATGCGGCAAAAATTTCGTATCTTTGCGAAAAATTTGTGCCCCATGTATTATCAACGACTGTCAGACGAAGAGATTATTGAGGGTTTCCGTGAGGGGGACAGCGACATTATCCGTGAGTACTTCTACGGGTATTGTGAGGCAGGCTATCGGCTTTTCGACCAGCGGTATCAGCTGAGTGGGAAGCAGAACCTAGACTTTATGTCGTTGGCTCACCAGTATGCCATCTATCTGATGGAGCACAACTGGAAGCCTTTGGAAGACCATTCACCGGAGGTCAGTCTGAAGACGTGGCTGATTGGTGGGTTCCGCTATGTGGTGCTCGATGCACTAAAATGGTATCATAGGGAGTACGGCAGCATCACATTCGAGGACTATCTGCAGTCATTCGACATGAAGGGCGACAACCTGCGCCTGCAGTTCAACCGCATCGTGGAGGACATCTGCGACCATGCGCCTCTCGACAGATGGGACAGACTGATTATCACGATGATGCTGATTCGCGGCTTCAAGGGAAAAGAGGTGGCAGCGGAATGTGGTATCACTCCTTCGGCAGTGTCGCAGCGTTACAACAAATTGAAGGATGAGATAATCGTGCCTTACTTCCGCAAGTACTTCGATATGGACTTGGATATGCCGGAGGTGATGGACGAGCGTGCTATCGTCATGAGCGAGGCTATGCTGGAGGAAGCTCCTATGGGCATGCCTGCACCAATGGCTCACGAGGATATGAGAATGAGCAAAACAGAAGCACCAGATATGGAACAGAAGAGAACTACACCAGAGTTTATTACAGAGTTGCAGCCAAACGAGATTTTTGTGTTCGGAAGCAACCTGAAGGGTATGCACGGCGGTGGGGCGGCCTACATCGCCTACCGCAAGTTTGGAGCCATCATGGGCCAGGGCGTGGGTCTGCAAGGTCAGAGCTATGCCATTCCAACGATGCAGGGTGGCGTAGAAACCATCAAACCCTACGTGGATGAGTTTATCGCGTTCGCCAAGGAAAACAAGAACTTGACCTTCCTTGTTACCCGCATCGGCTGTGGCATTGCCGGATTCACGGATGATGAAATTTCTCCGTTATTCGAGAAGGCCCACGACGTGGAGAATATAGTGCTTCCTCCAAATTGGTAAGATATGTTAGGAGCAATTATAGGTGATATTGTTGGCAGTCGTTGGGAGTTCAATCCGACGAATGACTACAACTTCGAATGGTTGTCTGGCGAAAACGGCTTTACGGATGACACAATCTGTACTGTAGCTGTGGCAGATGCATTGATGAAGGAACGCGACTTTGGTGAGAGCATCCACGATTGGTGCAATCGCTATCCGCATCCGATGGGAGGCTATGGTGGCAGGTTTGCCCAATGGGTTCGTAGTGATAAGCCCCAGCCCTACAACTCTTTTGGTAATGGATCAGCAATGAGAGTAAGTCCAGTGGCATGGGCTGCACATGATTTGGAGTTCAAATATCTATTGAAGATGGCAGAAGAGACTGCGGTGTGCTCACATAATCACCCAGAGGGGATAAAGGGTGCGCAGACTGTTGCTTTGGCTATTCAATATGGTATTGAACTGCCTTGCTATCATCCCAATTTCACGCAAGATCATGTGAAGGAATTGGTTGAGTCATGTGCTAAATATGCGGGGTATGACATCAATATCAAAAAGGAGGATGTGATTAATCGATTTGATGAGACTTGCCAAGGAACGATTCCTGTTGCTCTATGGGTTATAGGGAATAGCACTTCTTTCGAAGATGCAGTTCGCAAAGCTGTTAGCTTGGGAGCAGATGCTGATACGCTCGGAGCAATAGTAGGTAGCATTGCTGAAGCAATATGGGGAATACCCAAAGAAATGCAGCTGGAGATTATGCATTACCTTCCCTCAGATATGAAAAGGATTGTGCTCCAGTTCTGCAGACGATATATCAAGGATAGCTTTCTTGTTGCTGGTTATGGTGACGAGGGAGCAGCAATTGACTTGATGCAGGAAGATTAATACGTCAAGATATGACTCGACAACATATAGTATTTCTGACTGGCGCGGGCGTAAGTGCTGAAAGCGGATTAAGTACATTCCGTGGTAAGGATGGCATGTGGACAAACGAGGAGTGGGTTCATTTGGCCAGTACTGATGCCCTCTATAATGAAACGCAAAAGTGTCTTGATTTCTATAATTGGAGGCGGAAAAAGCTGGCGGAGGTGGAGCCAAACGAAGCCCACCGCATGATAGCAGAGCTGGAGAAAGAGCATCAGGTGACGGTTATCACTCAGAATGTTGACAACCTCCACGAACGCGCAGGCTCTACAAACGTCATCCATCTGCATGGGGAACTGAGCAAGGTATGCTCGATGGATAACCGCACGACATGCGTGAAGGAATATCCGCTGACAACACCCATCAAAGTTGGGGACAAGGCAGAGGATGGATCCCAGCTTCGCCCATATATCGTGATGTTTGGTGAGTATATTGACAGCATGAATGTAGCTGTTGATATTGTGAGCAAAGCAGACATCTTCGTCGTCATCGGCACCTCGCTGAAGGTCTATCCGGCAGCAGGGTTCATCAACTATGCCCACCATGAAGTACCTAAGTTCGTGATTGACCCAGGAGAGATGGAGCAATGCACGCATTTGGGCTTCACTCACTTCAAAGCCACAGCCACAGAGGGCATGAAAATGCTGCTGGAGGCATTCAAGGAATTGTAATTTATCGAATATGGCATATACATACAAATATCCAAGACCAGCTGTTACGGCTGATTGTATTGTAATAACGAGGGAGGCAGAGCCAAAGGTGCTACTTATCCAGCGAAGGAATCCACCTTTCAAGGAAGCATGGGCCTTCCCCGGTGGTTTCATGGAAATGGATGAGACTACGGAACAGTGTGCTATAAGGGAACTGGAAGAGGAGACGGGGCTTAGAGTATCGGATGTGCATCAGATTGGAGCATACTCTAAGGTTGACCGCGACCCAAGAGGAAGGACAATAACAGTCGCATATCTGGCCATTATCGATGAGCTTATTGCTGTCACTGGCCTGGATGATGCCGCCAAAGCAGAGTGGTGGCCACTTTCTGGCTTGCCACATCTGGCATTTGATCATTATGATATTATGCAGGATGCAATCAAGCTATACACATATTATTTAAAGAAATAAAAGCTATGATTTGGTTCGTCATCATTGCAGTAATCGTTATAGTATTCTATGGTATTATTAGTGTCGGTACCAGCAGGAGGTCTGTAAACATGGAATCGGAACATGAAGAAGATTTGTCAATTCCGCTTTCCATTACTGTTACTTCTTTGTCTGATAAGAATAATCCATCAGAACCACTGAAAGATGAAAACGAGTCATCAGAGTTAAAGAAATGTGTGATGCAGCAGAATAATCTTGTGATTCGCAAGGCTGAACGGCGGGATGTACCGTTGCTATTGGAGTTTATAAAAGGAATTGCCCAGTATGAGAAGATGGAAAACGAGGTAATTGCTACACCTGATGTTCTAGAACGAGAAATGTTTGATGAGCACAGGGCGGAAGCCGTTTTCGCTGCTGTGGACGGACGTGAAGTTGGCTTCGCGCTCTACTTTTATAACTTCTCAACGTTCATCGGACATTCCGGGCTGTATCTTGAAGACTTGTTTGTTTGGCCAGATGATCGAGGCAAAGGCTATGGAAAGGCATTGCTGCTGCATCTGGTAAAAATAGCACGGGAGCATCATTGTGGACGTATGGAGTGGTCATGCCTGAACTGGAATCAACCAAGCATCGATTTTTATCTCTCCCTTGGAGCCGTGCCAATGAAGGAGTGGACGGTGTATCGGCTGGATGCTGCCGCACTGGAACGTTTATTTTAAGGAATATAAAGTAAGAGAGATTACAAGATATAGGCGTATATCCCTTCCCCGAGGTTCGTGTCAATGTTTGGTCGGACTTTGAGAGCTCTCAGAATTTAGATACTTTATTTAACCCACGATGTCACCGCACTGTCTGAGAAGATAGTGCGGTTTATTAAGTGGTGAATATAAAAGGTGTTTTAAATCTCGTCAAGCTTCGTATAATAGCGGAGCGGGGGACAGACTTGATTGACAAACGATTTGTAGAAAGCAGACCAGTCCCTGCGCTTTACCAAATTCTTCATGTCCTTATGGTCACAATAGATGCTACGCCCCTTTTTGTGTTCTTTCAGTTCGGACTGGAAATCAATCCTTCTGTCACTGGCTCTGAAATAATCAAAAAGCGGACCAGATTTCAAATACAACAGCACCATATGGACATAGATGACAAGTCGGGGAGCATGAATTCGCTCCAGCTTCTTGACATAGTTGTATGACTGTCCGATAGCATTACCCATTCCAAGCCATTGTATGGAACGGTATTTGTTGAACTCAGGAGTGTTATGGATAACTTCATCGGTATAAATGCGAATCAGTGTTGTCCGTAAGTCCACCACCATATAGTCAAGCAAATCGGCCATAGACAGAGTTGAGTCGGCATCCATCGTGTTCCTGGTCATAGCTGCGAATTGGTCTTTTCCTTCATCCGTAGCCGTTAAGAAATGATGAAAGTCAAAATGCTCTCCACCAAGGCTGTTGTCCAACAGTATCAATGAAGTCAGAACCTCATAGAACTTGTCATTGGAGTCGAGATCGTAGTCGATTTCATAACTCTGCTCACCTGTCTTGCGAAAAGGCATCAGTGGAGCATCAGGATTAACGACAAGCTGTGTTGTGATGCTGACATTGTATTTGACTTCTATTTGTTGAATAAGGCTATCCAGGTCATTAATGGATATGCTATCGTTGATAGTGCTTGTGATACCATAGTACGCCTTGTTGAAGAAATCCATATCAGATTGAGACAGCTGCTTCTGAACCTCAAAAGAGAGCCGATAAAGCCATTCATAAGACTCTTCGTATTGTCCGAGACTGAAATAGATGGATGCCAGATACAGATAAGGGTCGCCTTGAATGTGCTCTTTATCCTGTTGCATAGCCGTCTTAAACTCATTGATGGCACTCTCGTACTCAGAACGCTCCCAGTACAAGCGTCCTAAGTTTTTGTGAGCTTCATAGCTTTTGGCATCAAGTTCAAGCTGACGGAAATAGTAGCCTTCAGCTGCATCAAGGTCTTTTTTTGAAAGCGCCATGTCGCCCATGATGCCATAAGCATCAATGTTGCTCTTGTCCTGCTGGAGAACTGATATAAGATGGTCA
>Ga0310695_10004403_pt1 | contig 26026 bp, 28 predicted proteins | sample RumenRJG_04DNA_FD_203882 | JGI IMG/M metagenome (GOLD analysis project Ga0310695, IMG submission 203882) | Bovine rumen microbial communities from Lethbridge, Alberta, Canada - RJG_04 (v2) (version 2) | ecosystem: Host-associated > Mammals > Digestive system > Stomach > Rumen | place: Canada... | reverse complement strand
GAGCTTCGGCTGTGCACTGTCTCTTTCTTTCCATATCCGATTGAATGACCTAAGCGCTTTCGCATACCCTTCGTGTTCCGCACTATCTCTTTGCGAACAGCCATTATTATCAATGTTTTCTGCCATTAACAGTCATTCCTCCTTTCTCGGTCATACTTAAGACTCCTATTGATTCGGTCCTTCAGTTAGCATGTCCATGTTTCCATGTCCATATCCCTACTATGACCTCTGCTGACTTCTGTGTGTTCAGCACCGCCTCGTTTCCTTGTACGGTGGTTACTCCTTTCAGAGCGTTTCACACAGACCTCCCTAGGTACCACACGTTTCTTCCTCTCCATCCATCTGCCTCATTTATCATGCATGATTCCGTGTAGTTATTGGGCTTCGACTTGTAATGCAGCCTTACCCTCATGCATAACCTCGTATGAGATTTCTGTCCGTCAGACCAGAGATTTGCCCGTGGGTTAGTATGTTCCCCACATCCAGCTTCCTTCAGATTCCGCCTCACGACGGACACCCTTGCCTTCGGCTATATCCTTCCCACTACCGGGCGGATTCGGGACTTTAACCCGTTAGAAACGTGCGCCGCTAGGCGCACATAAAAAATGGCAGGGGGTCTGTCCCCCTGTCATACTCAACAAGTTTAAATTCTAGCATTGTAATCAGTGATAATATGGTATAATCCTATAAGCTGAATATTTTAATACAGAAAGGATTATTATCATGGATATGAACATTGTTTGTCTTGACTTGGAAGGTGTATTGGTTCCGGAGATCTGGATCGCTTTTTCCCAGGCCAGCGGGATACCGGAGCTTAAGAAGACCACCAGGGACGAGCCTGATTATGACAAGCTTATGAAATTCAGACTGGGAATCCTTAAGGAGCATGGTCTTGGACTCAAGGAAATTCAGGATACCATCGCTAAGATCGACCCCATGCCGGGGGCAAAGGAATTCTTAGACGAACTGCGGACCATTACCCAGGTCATTATCATAAGCGATACATTTACACAGTTTGCCGGACCTCTCATGTCGAAACTCGGCTATCCCACTATTATGTGCAATACTCTGGAGGTAGCTGATAACGGCGAGATTACCGGATATCGTATGCGCTGCGAGAAGTCTAAGCTCACCACCGTAAATGCGCTCCACTCTGCAGGTTTCGAGACCATCGCCGCAGGTGACAGCCACAACGACCTGGCGATGATCAAGGCAAGCAAAGCCGGATTCTTATTTAAATCAACCGATGCCATTAAGGCAGAGAATCCCGATATTCCGGCATTTGAAGAATACAGCGACTTACTTAACGCAATCAAAAAAGCATTATAAAACATGACAGGGGGTCTGTCCCCCTGTCATATTTAAGGTGCCGGCAAAAGGGGGATAAAAATCATGGAAATGTCAGTAGATCTGTTTGATAGTATTATCAACACCTCTCAGGATTGTGTATTTTGGAAGGATAAAAACAGAAGGTTTTTGGGGGTTAATCAGGCCTTTCTTGATTTCTACGGTTTCGAATCGGCAGATGCGCTCATAGGAAAGACCGATGAAGATATGGGCTGGCACTCTGACCCGGAACCCTACAAGCAGGATGAACTTCGGGTTCTTTCGGGCTTCAGCACCTATAAGGTCCAGGGCAAATGTATCATCCGTGGGGAAGAACGGGATATTATCGCTTCAAAGAGACCCTTATATGAGGGTGACAAGATCGTAGGTCTGGTGGGCAGCTTCGTGGACATCACGGATGTTATCAACCGCAGCAACAGTTTCGACAGAGCTCAGGTCCTGTACTCATTTGACAAGCTCCGCAGATACTCCTATTTTGACAAGCTGATAGATGAGATAAGCCTGACAGAGATTCTTGATCCCCTGACGGGTATTCTGTCCCGTACCTACGCCATGAAGTTCGTCGACTCTTTGATCATGTCTGAGACACCCTTCTCATTTACAATGATTGACCTTGATAATTTCAAATATATAAATGATACCTTCGGTCATGCCGCAGGTGATGAAGTTCTGCGTACAGTTTCAAAAAATCTGGCCGCCTACACTGACGGCTTTGCCTTAGCCGGGCGCTTCGGCGGTGACGAGCTTCTGCTCATTGACCTGAAGCACACCACCGCGGCTGATAATAATGCCTTTTACAAGAAAATGTACCTGGAGTCTGATGTGCTTCGTTATCATATGGAATTCGAAAACGGGAAGGCCTTTATCACCGCCACCGCAGGCTGCGCTTCATTTCCGTCGGATGCCGATAACTTCTCTGATCTCTTCGGCATGATAGATAAGATGCTCTACCTGGGAAAGAATAAGGGACGTAACTGTTTCACCGTATATGATGAGCAAAAGCACAGCGATATAGAAATATCCAAGCTTGCCCGGAGGAACATTTTCAAGGATATGCACGACCTCCGGCTTAATATGGACAGCGCAAATGGATTTGAGAACAAACTTCTTGCTGCAATGCCCATACTTACCGATAGCCTGAAGGTCAAGGATATGTACTACGTCTTAGGGGATGGAAGGATGAAAGCCGCTTCAGACAAGAGCTTCGACGAAGATGCTTCAGATATCCCGAAACTTATGACTAATGACGTCTTTTCGGAAAACACCATGGAGACTGTAGAGAAGAAATCTCCCCTCTTATATAAAGCCCTTAAGGGCCATGGCTTTGAGTCAGCTCTCATAGTAAGGATAAGAGACGGGGAAGACGTAACCGGATATCTGGTATGCGCAGCTAAAAGAAGCCTTAGGATATGGCAGGAAAACGAATGTGCACTGCTGTATTACCTGGCAGGATTACTATAAAAAAATGATCTTATTTGTACGAAAGTGTCTTATAATAATGTAGTTAACAACAAAATGAGCAAAAATACCAAAATCGTAAGAATTAAAGGAGACCATATGAAAGAGAAGCAATATGTTCGCCTCTGCCCTCCCTGGGCCTTTCGGGGATGGTACGGCCGTCCCGGAGCAATAATGGCAGAGTCCGGACCGAATAAATACCGCCCTCCCTTCTTCTATGACAAGGAAACCTTCGAAGTGCTTTTAAAGTGTGACGGCGAGCATATTATCAATACCGGGGAACTAAGTGAAGCGGTTATAAAAAAACTGGAGGGCCTCTTTGACCTAGGTATTCTTGCAAGTTCGGATGACCCTCAAGAACCCCTTGAGTCTTTTCAGCATTACAAATCCTTCGAATCCCGCTTTATTGAAGTGGTTGAGTGGGCCATCACAGGAAAATGCAACTTAAAATGCAGGCACTGCCTGGTGAATGCTCCTGACTATCACAGAAAAGACCTTTCACCGGATCAGTGCATAAAGATCATAGACCAGCTCCATGACTGCGGAGTGCGCCGCATAGAACTTACAGGGGGAGAACCCTTCATGCGCCGCGACTGGTCGGAGATAGTCAAAGGTCTTTCGGAAAAAGATGTTATTATAACAGATATTTTTACAAATGGATTGCTTGTTAATGACAAGGTTTTAGATATCTTTACTGAATGCGGCCAGCGCCCCCGATTCCAGATAAGCTATGACGGCTATGGCCACCACGACTGGTTAAGACAGGTAAAAGGTGCCCAGGAGGGGGCGGAAAAAGCAATAAAGCTTCTTAAGGCCCGGGGATTCTATGTCTCTGCATCCATGTGCTTAAACAGGCGCAACAAGGACAGTTTAAGGGATACAGTGCGCAGGCTCTCAACCCTCGGGGTGCAGAAGTTCTCGGTAACTCTTCCCCTGGCTTTAGGGGAGTGGCAGAACGCAGGGGATGAGGTCCTGACCTTCGAAGAAGAATGGGAGATCTATAAAAAATATATCCCTGAATACTTTAATGACAACATGCCCATTGATTTAGAGCTTGGGGGTTACTTTACCTGCCCGGCCGGAAGCAAGGACTACTCCATTCCTTTCGAGAGAAAAGCCCTTTCGGAGCCGGCTCTGGAAAAATGCCGCTACTGCATAGAAGGAACTACCAGGATATTTATAAGTCCTGATGGCATAGTATATCCCTGCATGGGCTTCTCGGAAACGGTTCTGAAGGATAAAATGCCCTCTCTCCTTAAAGAGAGCCTTGCAGACATCACCAAAGACTCCTCTTACAGGAAGATGGTAAATACCACCCTGAAGGATCTTAGGGACGCCTGCAAGGACTGTGCAGACTGCGAGCATTTCCCGGTCTGCCGGGGAGGCTGTATGTTAAACGGAATGACCGCAGAGGGAAACTTCCTGGTCCCCGACCCCTCAGCCTGCTATTTCTACAAAAATGTTGGCATCTCCCGGATCCGTGAATTTCTCGAATGAGCTCCCCTCCGGTCTTACTCCGGTGCGGGATAGGACCTCTCCTACACTTTTTACGGGAATTATGGTGAGGTTTTCTTTTACCTCATCTGCCACATCTATAAGATCCGGCTCATTATCCGCCGGTATAAAAGCAGTCTTTACTCCGCTTCTTAAGGCAGCCATAAGTTTTTCCGGGAGTCCTCCTATAGGCATCACAAGGCCCCTTAAGGACACTTCCCCTGTCATGGCTATGGTGGGATCCACATCATTTCCCGTGACTAAGGATGCGATAGCCGTGGTCATGGTTATTCCTGCAGAGGGACCGTCCTTGGGAACGGCACCGTCCGGAACATGAATGTGGAGGTCATTTTCCTCAAACAGCTTAGCTTTTTCCGGGAAAATTGACTTCACAAGGCTTACGGATATCTGGGCTGATTCCTTCATCACATCTCCCAGCTTTCCCGTTATTATGATATTGCCTTTTCCTTTTGTCAGAAGGGTTTCAATATAAAGGATCTCACCCCCTACCTGGGTCCATGCCATTCCCGTAACCACTCCGGCTTTCTGCTTATCCGGCACATTTTGTCTGTGTACGGGTCTCATATCCAAATCCGTTCGAAGCTGCTCCTTTGTAATCTCAACCTTCTTGTCGGGATCCTTTGAGAGCATCACTGCCGCGCCACGACACAGGGAGTCTATTCTTTTCCTGAGTCCTCTGACCCCTGCTTCCCTGGTATATTCTTCTATAATGGTTTCAAGCACTTGGTCTGATACGATCATTTTTTCTTCATCAATACCCATAGAGGACATGGATTTGGGAAGAAGATGCCTTCTTGCTATCTTTAATTTCTCCTCCGGAGTATAACCGGTGAAGCTTATTACCTCCATACGGTTTAAGAGGGGCTCCGGTATGGTATCGACACTATTTGCCGTGCAAATGAACATAACGTCCGAGAGGTCATAGGGCACGTTCATGTAGTGATCCGTAAAGGTATTATTCTGCTCAGGATCCAAAACCTCCAAAAGAGCACTGGCCGGATCTCCGTTATAGGATTGAGACAGCTTATCCACCTCGTCCAAAACCATTACCGGGTTGCTGACTCCGCTTTTACTGATACCGTCCATGATCCGCCCCGGCATAGCTCCTATATATGTCCGTCTGTGTCCCCGGATATCTGCTTCGTCCCTGATACCGCCCAGGCTGACTCTTACGTACTTACGTCCCAGGCTTTTGGCTATGCTTTTACCTATGCTGGTCTTACCCGTTCCGGGAGCTCCCACAAATAAAAGAATTGACCCCGACTGCTTCCTTTTTAGGTTCATTACTGCGATCTGCTGTATGATCCTTTTCTTAACCTTATCCAGGCCGTAATGATCTTCATTAAGGATCTCTTCCGCTTTGGAAAGATCAATAAACTGGGCTGTTTCCTTCTTCCATGAAAGACCGGTTACAAAATCCAGGTAGTCATAGAGCATTCCGGTCTCCGGGCTGTTCTTTCCCTCCTGCTTCAGCCGGGAAAGCATCTTTCTGGCTTCCTTTTCGGCCTCTTCATTCATTCCTGCTTCAGATATGCTCTTCTCGAACCTTTGAATATCCGTCAGATTCTCGGGATGCATCTCGTCCAGCTCTTTCTGGAGATATTCCATCTGCTTCTTGATGGCAGACTCCCGGTACATATCCTTGTACTCCTGCTCCTGGGCAGAAGCCGCATCAGTGGTGACCTTGGCCACCTCTACGAATTCCATAACGGTCTTTTCCATAAGCTCCATCCGCTTACGTCCGCTGTCTTCGGCTAAAATGAAGTATTTATCTTCATTTGAATTGGATATCCAGTAGGACATGGCAGCTGTAAGCTCACCTACAGTATTCATTGAATCAACAATGGAGTTAAAAAATCCGGCATATTGGAAACGGGAAGACAGGTCCTTTACTTCTTTTTTCAGGCGTTCCAGCACCCGCTCTTCTTCTGCAGGATCCACGCTGTCCGTATCCGGCCGCTTGGAAAGAGACAACTCTATGTTGTGGCGGCTGTCGATGGTCATCTCATCGATGGTGACCCGGTTACCCACCTTAACAACGATATAGCCGTTGGCGCTTATGCTGCTGATAAAGCCTGATACACCTATGGGGTAGTAGTTATCTTCCGTAATCTCATTTCGCTTCTGATAATACCTGGTCTGGAAAAGCACAACCCGATCGTCCTGGATGGCATGGCCTCCCAGGCTGGTGAATTCATCTGTTCGAAAATAGAGACTGCCCTCGGAAATCAGCTGTTTATTGTACACGGGAACTACCTGCATATTACTTGCCTCCTTCTTCTTGTTAGCACTTAAGTTCGTCGAGTGCTAATATCATTTAAAAAATAATAGGGAAAAAATCCCTAAACTTTGACATGTGTCTAACTTATGGAATAATCCTACCACCAACTTTGACATATGTCAATGTTTAAATTATAATAATTCCATAAAATGACGGGAGAAGTATTAAATCATGTATAACGGCTGCAACAAGACGGCATTATCTTCACAAAATACCATAGCAGAAGGGTTCTACAGACTGCTTAAAGAAAAGGACTATTCCAAGATCTCCGTAAGCGAGATATGTAAGGAGGCGGGGGTATCCAGGCAGACCTTTTATTCTTTATTCTCCTCCAAGGAGAATATCGTAGCCTTTCTCCTTTATAAAGAATATGCCTTTAATCCCACCAAAGATTGCGGATGTACGGATAATCCCACTCTTGCCGAACTAAGCAGGGGATTCGCCGCATTTATAATAAATAAGGCTGATTTTATAGAGCTCCTGGAAAAGAACAAGATAATCTTCCTTATGCAGGAAACCCTCTTTCATGGCTTCGAGTGCTGCAGGTCAGGCCTTGATAAAACTGATAAATACAAGGTTCCTTCTGACTTAGCCATCGACTTTATAGCTTCAGGTCTGACTACCATAGCAAAGCATTATGTCAAGAACAGATCGGACTACCAGGGCAGCCGGCTGGAGGAGGTCATTTTTCAGCTGTTCTCAGGAGAATGCGGCATAGACTGATAATCTGTCAGGCTTTTTTCCAAACATACAAGATTTATATCAGAAATGCCGCTGAAAGTTCCGGATACGATCCCTCTTTCTTCATAGCCCAGTTTCTTATACATCTTACGGGCTCTGGCATTCCTTTCATTGGTATCCATCCGAAGCTTTGGGCTCTTTTCTTCCAGGGCGTACTTTTCATAAAATGATACAAAGGCCTTGCCGTATCCCCTGCTGCCCTTCGCCGGGTCAACAGTTAAGGTATGAAGGACCATTACTTCTTCATCCTTTGCAGCATGGACCCAGTCTATCTGTGCATACTGCCAGGGCTGAATTCTGTTTATTATGGCACTGGCCACCACGCATCCCTCATCTTCCATTACAAAGAGATCCTCCCGGGACAAGGCTTCTGCGGCCGTATCCCTGGTTGGATATATATCTCTTTTCCACCCGGACGTGGTCCTGCCCGCTTCTTCCTCACCGTGTACCCGATCATATATCTCTTCTATTCGGTCTAAATCATCTATAAAAGCTTTTCTTATTATCATTTTCTTATCTCTTCGTCCTCGTTATTATGGGCCTTAAAGCACGGCAACTGCATTAACCCACATGCATATAAGCAGCATCCTCACTGAAATCCGGCTGGTTAGACACGAAGAGGATTATGTCGGAAGAAGTAGCTTCCGGATTGTTTTTTAAGTAGTTCAGTAATTCTTTCTGTCTGGATTCCTTTTTCTCTGCATAATGAAGTATACCGGATACAAAGTCGTAATATGAATCCTCGACATTGTTCAAGAGCTTTGCTAATTCATTCATTAATCCACCCTCCTTACATCTTTACGTCCTCACCTGCTCTTCCTGTCCCGCTTCTTAACGGAATATCCGAACTTGCCCAGCTTCTTACCCAGGCCGTATTACTCTCCATGGGAATAGGTAATCAGACCGGTCTTCTCCAAAGCAAACCGCCCCTTATCATCCATATATGCATCATCCACAGATACTCCTACAACTTTAGCGATAAACATGTCATGGGAGCCTAGTTCTTCGATCTTAGTAGCCCTGCACCAGATATTAACCGGGCTCTCTTCTATAGCCGGAGTCTCCATCAGGTCCGAGTAATACTCATGCAGGTTCATTTCCTTAAACTTATCATAGTCTCTTCCGGACCTTACCCCGCACCAGTCGCAGGCCCGGGTCAGCTTCTCCGTTACCAGGTTGATAACGAACTCCCTGCTCTCTAAGATTATGTGATGGGAATACCGGTCAGGCCGGACTGATATAGACACCATAGCCGGGTCGGAACAGACGGTTCCCGCCCAGGCAACGGTAATTATATTAGCCTTCTCATTCCCGAACTTGCAGCTTACCATAACAGCCGGTACGGGGTAAAGCATATTCCCCGGCTTCCATAATTCTTTGGACATTTTCTTACAATCCTCCGCTTAATCTCTGCCCGTAATTATCGGTAAATGTACCCGCTGCGATACGGATCAGGTCTATAAGCCAGCCAATGCCGAATAACCCTACGGTGAGCAGGTAGAGTATTCCCATGCCGATCTTTCTGACATAAAAATAATGTACTCCCCAAAAGCCGAAGAAAAAGCACAGGCCGAATGTCACCCATTTATTCTTATCCGAGATATATTCCGGCTGTACATTATATGCATACCGGGGCGGTTCCCCTGCCTGACCATCCGTCGTATAATAGTTATTAATGATCACGGTCTGCTGTTGCTCTTCTACCTTCGTTCCGCAATATTCGCATATATTATTATCAGTTATCTCTGCACCGCAGTTAGGACATTTCATGGTGGTATCTTCCTCCTAATGTTTATAAGTATAACATATAGGCGGATTAATTTCATTTATATATGAGCCCCGCTCCATGATCCGTCCCAGCATCTCCTTAAAGGCATAAGTTCTTCGAATCTTTCTTTTAAGCATGCGATCATCAATATAATAATCGCAGGTGATCTTCCTGCTGTTATTCCTGTACTTGGCTATAGTCTCAGGAATATTATCATTAACCGCGTCAAATTCCAGGCCGTTATCCCTGCAGAATCTGACTGCGTTCTCTAAGTCTTCTCCCTCCCTGCAGGTCCACAAGATGAGCTTATCACCCTTTTCTTTTCTCTTATTCAGATACTTGATCAGTCTCCTGTTGGGTGGTCCGCACTCCGGCCATTCTCCCAGACTGATGGTTCCGTCAAAATCTACACCAATGATCATACCCTGCCTCCTTATTTATCTTCCAAAAGTTCTTGTTAAGGTCTTGTTATGTCCATGGTAGCAGGTTACAAGTCCCATAAACTCCCCACCGTTCCCCCTTGCCAACCCATACCCCGTATAATATAATACGAGTAAAATATGTGACATAATCTTTGACGTCAGAAAGGGGTATGGCATTGGCTCAGGCAAAAGATCGGGATTTTAAACGTCTCATCATTTTTAACATATCTGTATTGATATTCTTCGGAATCCTTCTGTTAATAGGAACTTTTTTTGACGAAACTATTTCCCGGGGGATTTACTCTCCTGATAACCTTATCGCAAGAATGATAACCACTCTGGGAACGGTCCCCTTCTTTTTCATGGCCGTTTTCTTTACAGGATGCCTTCTGGAAAGGGTATTCCACTCCGGGCTTGGCAAAGGAATCAGATATGCTCTCTCCGCCCTCTGCAGCCTTATGGGGTTGGTTGTAGGATATTTCGGGGTTGGTTGTAGGATATTTCGGTGTTGGCGCATTTCTGGATCGTGACTGCCTTGGCAGTTTCTTTCCCGTACTGGATCGAAATACCCCTGTTATAGCTGTCCTGGCCATCGTGGCTACTCCTATACTCCTTCGCCTTGGATATCTCATGGCCGGGACCACGGATGATAAGATGCTGGTTAGACGGATCATAGCTTTGCTGATCCTTTTGGACCTTTCTTATCTGGCACTTTATGAATTCAAAAACGTTTTTCACCGCCCCAGATTCCGCCTGGTCGCATTGGGTTACGATGGTATAGGCTATACTCCTTGGTATACCCCTTTTCCGGCTTTTCAATCCTTTATAGACAGCCTTGGGATAAATGCGACGGAATTCAGGTCATTTCCCAGTGGACACAGTATTCTCAGCACATCCTGTGTCTTTACCTTTCAATCCCTAAGCTGGTTTCCCAAGTTCAAGGGCAAAGATAAGCTTGCTCTCGGAGCCGCCGGACTCATTTTCGCCATAGTTATCATGTTCACAAGAGTTATCCTTGGGGCCCACTATCTAAGTGACGTCAGTGCGGGAGCCATGATCAGCACCCTGCTTGCTCTGGTCTACACCATAGTTCAAAAACAGATAATCTTCTAATATTTATAGAACAATAATCCGGGACGGCGCTGGTTGCCATCAATTTGATGAAACCAGCGCCGTCCCTCTATTTTCAATGTCTTTATCTACTCATCATTTTTGATATGCTGTGCAATGCTGATGGAATAGCCTGAGGGTGATACCATCATGGTAGCTCTGGATGAGCCTGTATCGGTAATCTTCTCACCCTGGATATTGGTAAAGCCCTTCCCTTTGAGCATCTCATATGCCTCGTCGAGATTATCCACATTCATTCTGATAGTAGATATCTCCGAATCGGCCTGAGTTACATCCACATGAAATACCTTGCCGTCCTCATTCTCATATCTCATACGGACTGAGGTGATGTCTTTGCCATGGATCCCTGTCTTGGTGTGACGTTTTTCAAATCCCAAAGCCTCAAACAGTTCGATCACGGGTGCCGCATCCTTGGTAATGATCAACGGATTAAATGATGTAATCTTCATAATAAGTCCCCCCTTATGGTTAATTAGAACAGTAACAGGGTTATTATACCGCGGATTACAAAAACAGGCAACTCCGCAGCCTCATTTTCAATATATTGTTACTATTCACAGGAACATCCCACTCATGCGCAATCATCCTGCACGCTCCCTTGTCAATTCATGCCCCTGTATAATATAATACGGATAAGTAACCAGACGTAACTTATATTCGTCGGTGCCGCTTCAGGCACGACACCGATAAACGCCATGCCTGTCGTATATAATTATGAAAATAAACACCATAACACTTCCCGGCGTATCCAATGCCAGAGACCTTTGGGGATATCCTGCCGGTAACAGACAAATAAAAAAAGGGGTCCTGCTTCGAAGCGGCGAACTCTGCCGCGCCGAAGAGCCGGCCATCTCTACTCTGAAGGATGAATACCACCTTCAGAAGATCTTCGATTTTCGTATGCACGACCGGATAGCGGCGACTCCGGATCCTGAGATCCCGGGAGCTGCTAACATCCCTCTTCCGGTTATGGAGATGGCGGATTTCGCTACCATGCTTGAGGACCCCGCTATGGTGGACAGATATATGTCAAAACTCCACGACAAAGACGCTGCTTTTGAAATAGCCTATGAGTACGGCCTCCTGGGGCCCAAGATGTACGGTTTGTTTCTTCTTGGCAAAAGGGGAATTAAAGCATATACTGACTTCTTTCGGATCTTACTTGAAAATGATCCGTCCGAGGGAGCAGTCCTTTGGCACTGCAAAGACGGCAAGGACCGGGCAGGTCTGGCAACAGTGCTTATCCTGTCAGCCCTTGGGGTGGATAAGGATACTATCTACGAAGACTACCTTTACACCAACGTAAGCAACGCCCCGGTTATCGAGGCTCTGAAGAAGGAATACGGGTCCCGGGGATTACCCGAGGATAAGCTTAAGACCATGATCTTCGCATCCGGCGGTGTATTTAAGGAATATTTAGATTACTCCTATGATGTTTTAGAAGAAAAATACGGCAGCGTCACAGACTATATCCGGGCCGAACTGGGTCTTAATGACGATGACCTGGCGATACTTCGGGAGAAATATACAGAGTAACAGGCGGAAATCCGCCTCCTTTTTATCCTGTATCCTACACAATATCCGCCGGCTGGCATCCGGCGGTGCTGATCAGGTCCTGAGGGGCGAGCTCTATCTGGAGGCCTACCTTGCCGGCACTTACAAATATCTTATCAATATCAAGTGCGCTCTCATGAATAAAGGTGGGAAATGGTTTTTTCATCCCGATGGGGGAGCAGCCTCCGTGAACATAACCTGTTAAGGCAAGCAGGTCTTTTTGCTTGATCATGCTGATGGATTTCTCCTTTGATACAGTGGCAGCCTTTTTCAGATTCAGCTCCTCTTTTACCGGTACCACAAAAACATAGTAGGCTCCCGACTTTCCCTGAGTCACCAGGGTTTTAAACACCTTCCCGGGATCCTCTCCCAGGATACCAGCTATGTCTTCTCCGCTAAGGGCGGGGTCCGCTTCGTAAGAATGCCCGCAGTATGGGATCTTCTTTCCCTCCAGGATCCTCATTACATTTGTTTTTTCTTCTTTTTTCATAGTCAATCCCCATCTCCGGTTTTTATTTTCAGCCTCTCCTTAAGCAGTTCGTAGCGTTCGAACTTCTCCTTGTTATCAAAATGAACCCTCCGGGACTGGATAAATCTGTTATCATAATCCAGTTTCTCATCTCCAAACTGCTCATCCGTAAGGTCAAAGAGGACTCCATCCACTATATTAAAGCAATGAAAGAAGCCACCGGGACGGGGAATCCCGTACACTTCGCCCCCGAAAATGTCCTGCACCAGAAAGGCGGTGATGGAGCATTGTCCCAGGGTTTTATTCTCAGCTGTCCATCTGTCCCGCATCCTTGGAGGACTGGTTTCGGCGCACCAGCACTCACACAGTTCCCGGTAGAGATCCATGGGACTACTGATTCCTTTATACTCATCTGTTATGGGGGAAATCTTTGCAACCTCAGGATCATCCCCACCGTAAAAACTGTACTTCATTGTTTCCATAAAACACGTTCCTCAATAGTTTTCCTTTCGTACCTCGAAATAAGACTGAGGATAGTTGCAAATGGGGCATACTTTCGGTGCCTCAACTCCGACAACCACATGTCCGCAATTTCGACACTACCACAGGTTCTTCTCCGTCTTTGTTCCCGCATACGGGTTATCACTTACCACTTCTTCAACCTTCACGAATTTATCAGCCGGCTGCTTACATACCGGGCACTCCTTGGGTGGCTGATCTCCCTCATGAATATACCCGCATATCTGACATATATATCGCATGACAACCTCCTTTCCTCTCTTTAATCATTTGTTATCAACATTTACTATAACATATAAATCTTCCCATTAATATAGAATATTGATAATTTGACCTCTTGGGGACGGGGTGCCCGCTGATCGCTTCTGTAGCCTCCTTCTCAAAGACAGCCGCGTTGTCGGTATTGATGTGCCCCGTCGGAGTATTTCGAGTCAAAAAGAACCGTCCCTATTACTCATTATTATGGTATAATGGGGAAAAGAATCCCGAATTTAACACGGCAAAAATGACCCTGTTCCAGCTGGCCCAGCAGGGTAATCCTCATGCTAATGATCAGAAGAACTCTTAAGTCTTTAACTTTATCTAACGTAATAGGGATTCCTATAATTATAGCTCTTTTGATTATGCTTGTGTGGGTGATGGTCAACACCCTTGCAGTATAATGCAAGAAAAAATCATTCTATTGGAGGAGTTTTATTTATGAAAAGACAAGCTGTATATGTGTTAGGTATTGTAGTATCTTTATTTTTGACAGCATGTTCTAATACGACAGTACCCGCTAGTTCATCTGTCATTCAGTCATCTGCTACACCGTCAAGCACAGTGGCCGAGGAAAAAGGCGACTACGTAAATGTCGGTAGCGAGGCATCTTCCGAGGCACCCACAGCCACAGAAGAACAGGCAACCAAGAAAGCCGAGGAAGAGGCTAAAGCAAAAGCACAGTCAGAGGCTAAGGCTAAGGCACAGTCAGAGGCTAAGGCAAAAGCACAGTCAGAGGCTAAGGCTAAAGCAGAACAGCAAGCACAAGCACAGCCCGTAGAAGAAGTACAGTCCAATCAAACGCCATTAGATATATATAATGCGAGATTGGCAAGGGCTTTAGAATTATATCGAAATGATTTTATCACTATAGATGAATACGAAAAAATCATACGTGATACAGAACGTAAGTATGGTGAGAAGATGAGGAACGGCAATCATTGGTAACACTTGAAGAAAATCTGTGCTTCAAGGTGTCCCACCTAATCCAGAATCTTTCCGTCTCTTGAAATCGTTACAACCTGCCAGGGGATAAATTTTCCACTGTTTTTAAGGGCATTTTCCGCGGCTCGCTGTAACCCGCCGCAACAGGGGACTTCCATTCTTACTATGGTTAAGCCGGCGATGTCGTTGTTTGAGATTATTTCAGTAAGCTTTTCCGTATAATCTCCCTCATCCAGCTTGGGGCATCCGATCATGGTAACCTTACCCTTCATGAAGTCTTCATGCATGTTGGCATAGGCGTAGGCTGTACAATCCGCTGCTATAAGAAGCTTGGCTCCGTTATAGAAGGGCGCCTGGGTGGGAAGAAGCTTAATCTGGCAGGGCCACTGTCCAAGTCTTGACACAGGTTTCCCATATATGGCATTCTGTTGTGATGCATCATTCTCTGTGTTTTCATTATTCTTAAGCTGCATAAATCTGGATCCCGGACATCCGTGACCCGCTGCATGCTGTTCCATTTCTTTCATCATTTTCTTCTCCTGTGCCTCCTTTACCGCTGCCTCGTCATAGGACGGAGCTTCTCTTTCTTCAAATGTAATGGCTCCTGTGGGACATCCCGGCAGGCAGTCTCCGAATCCGTCACAGAAATTCTCCCGTACCAGCTTTGCTTTCCCGTCAACGATATCAATAGCTCCTTCATGGCAGGCCTCAGCGCAGATACCGCAGCCGTTACATTTTTCTTCATCAATATGGATAATCTTTCTGATCATAAACAGCACCCCTTTCTTTTGACCTTATAATAAATCCTATTTTTATATTAATATGTTGCGTGTGCAACATACACTTCATATTATTTAAAGGATAATCATATCAGAAAGCAGACAGGAGACTTAGGTCAAGTCTCTCCCACAAATGACAGGAGGTATTATATGGGATATGAATTATTAAGGAGTGAGATGGATGAGATATTCTCCAGACTCACGACGCACTACGACGTCTACGCCCCGGTACTTAAAAAGGGCGAAGGCACATTTTCGGACATAGACGTAATCCGCTATGACAAGGTTCACCGCCTTGACGAGATTGAATGGGAGAAGCGTTCCGACTATTCATTTAAGGAAGTGCTCTTCCCCGTAAATGAGACTCTCTTCTACTTTACTGAAGATGAGACCACAGTGCCCAAGGCACCTGAGAAGGGACGGATTATTTTCCTTCGTTCCTGCGACATCCATGCTGTTAAAAGGCTGGATCAGATATATCTTAAGAATGGTTTTGAAGACTTCTATTACGCCCGCATCCGCGAGAAGACCCTCTTCTTCCTTATGGGCTGCCCCGGGGACTGCGACGGCGGTTTCTGCGCCGGCATGGGAACCAACACCACAAAAGATTATGACATGTACATCAAGCTCGCCGGTGATAAGGTTTACACGGATATTAAAAACCCACAGTTTACCCAGTGCTTTGACAAGTTTAATAAGGCTGATGTAACTCCGGATTTCGTGTCCGAGAACAAAGAGCAGGTTACCCTTCCCACCAATCTGCCAAAGGATGTTATAGACAACCCCATCTGGAAGGACTACGGCAGTAGATGCATCACCTGCGGACGTTGCAATTTTGCCTGTCCTACCTGCACCTGCTTCTCCATGCAGGATATCTTTTATAAGGATAATGAAAATGCCGGCGAGCGCCGCAGAGTCTGGGCTTCCTGTCAGGTTGACGGCTACACTGACATTGCCGGAGGCCATAATTTCAGAGATGATAAAGGCTCTCGTATGCGCTTTAAGGTAATGCATAAAATCTATGATTTCGAAAAACGCTTTGGTTATCCCATGTGCGTAGGCTGCGGCAGATGCGATACAATTTGTCCGGAGTATATCTCCTACAAAAATATCGTTAACCGCCTGGCAGATGAATACAACGAAAAGGAGGGCAAATAATATGAAGAACGAATATTTACCTTTCCTCTCTGAGATAAAAGAAGTTATTAAACATACAGACTTGGAATACACCTTCCGAATGACTTACTCGGGCGACGTTAAACCCGGACAGTTTTTTGAGATATCAATCCCCAAATTCGGTGAAGCCCCCATATCAGTAAGCGGAATCGGAGATGGTCTGGTTGATTTTACAATTCGCCGCGTAGGTAAGGTTACCGGCGAGGTATTTGAGAACTACGTAGGGGATAAGCTCTTCATCCGCGGTCCCTACGGAAACGGCTTTGACATTGATAACTACCGAAACAAGGAGCTTGTGATAATAGGCGGCGGAACCGGAGTATCACCCATGAGAGGCGTGATAGATCATTTTGCCAAGCATCCGGACGAAGCCATAAGCACCACCCTTATAGCAGGTTTTAAGAGCCCGGATGACGTACTATTTAAAGCGGACTTCGAAGAATGGAAGAAAACAATAAATGTAATAAAGACTGTAGATAATGCACCGGATGGATACGTCGGCCCGGTAGGAATGGTTACCAAGTACATCCCGGACCTTAAGTTTAGGGATATGGAAAACGCCGTGTTTATCTGCGTTGGTCCTCCTGTAATGATTAAGTTCACCATAATGGAGATTCAAAAACTGGGAATACGTGATGAACAAATCTGGACATCCTATGAACGGAAAATGTGCTGCGGCTTAGGTAAATGCGGCCACTGCAAGATGGATGACAAGTATGTCTGCCTCGACGGCCCTGTATTTAACTACACCGAAGCCAAAGAGATATTCGACTAAGGGGGTGCCAATATATGTCTTTAGATATTAATACAAAAAAAGCCAAAAAAAATGCATGGAGAATCTCAAAAGAGCGTGGAATGGGGGCCTCCAGAATCAGGATCCCCGGAGGCTATTGTGACGCCGATATCTTAGGATTAGTCCAGGAGATTGCCAAAGAATACGGCAACGGATATGTTCATCTCACCACCAGACAGGGTTTTGAGATAGAGGGCATACATTTAGAAGATATGGAGGCCGTTAATAAGAAGCTCCAGCCCATCATTGAAAAAAGCGGGGTTAACCAGAACCCGGAGGATAAGGACAAGGGCTATACCGCATCAGGCACAAGAAATGTGTCCGCCTGCATCGGTAACAACGTATGCCCCTTTGCCAATTACAATACATCTGAACTGGCAAGGCGGATTGACAGGGAGATCTTCCCTAATGACCTGCACGTAAAGGTGGCCTGTACGGGATGCTCCAATGATTGCGCCAAGGTCCGTATGCATGATTTCGGCATAATCGGAATGACCATGCCCCAATATGATCCGGACCGCTGTGTAAGCTGCAGCGCCTGTATAAAGGGTTGTAACTCCCTGTCCGTAGGGGCTTTGTCCATGGAGAATTACAAGATAGTCCGTAACACAGAGAAATGTATCGGCTGTGGCGTATGCATCACAAAATGTCCCACAAGAGCCTGGACGAGAAGTGAGAAGAAATACTACAAGCTTACCATCATGGGAAGAACCGGCAAAAAGAATCCCAGACTGGGTCAGGATTTCCTTATTTGGGCTGATGAAGATAATATCGTTAAGATAATCAAGAATACCTACGCTTTCGCGGAGGAATTCATCTCCCCGGATGCCCCGGCACGTAAAGAGCATATCGGCTATATAATCGACCGCGTGGGCTTCGAAAAATTCAAGGAATATGCCTTAAAGGATGTGGAACTCATGCCGGAGACCAAGATCAACAACTGCATCTACTGGGGCGGAATACATTTCTCATAAGAAACGAAACATTTTCTTATCAAAGTCAATAAGACCTTCTGATTTCATATTGGCAAGCTCTCTGGATACGGCAGTCCTGTCTGCCACCAGGTAGTTTGCCAATTCTGCTCTTCCTAAGGGAATCTCAAAATACTCGCCCTCCTGTTTCTCGGACTGGAGGGAAAGATACTGCATAATCTTCTCCCTAAGAGAACGTTTGGCCACTACTTCGATCTTCTCCATAAGAGATCTGTTCTTATTAGCCATGGAAACCACCATGTTCCGGATCAACCTGTGGTGAAACTCGCAGGAATTGGAGCACACATGCATTACCTTCTCAAAGGGCAGAAAGATCATTACCGTATCCTCAGCCGCCACAAAGGAAACCTTGGTAGATGAATCGCTGCCACAGGCAAATGTCTCTCCCATTATCTCATTGTCCTTCATTCTTACAACAACGGTTCCGTTTCCCCAGACGTCTTCCTTTATCATATCAACCACACCTGATTGAACGATTCCAACACTGCGGACAAAATCTTCCTCAACGGATATGAATTCACCCTTCTTGTATTTTTTCTCGTATGCCCCTATGCATTTAAGCATGGCTTTAATGTTGGTATGCTCTATTCCTTCAAAGAGAGTGCATGCGCCTAACCCTTCTAAATTCAGTGTTTTTGAGTTTGCCATCTATATAACCCCCTTCTACTTCGATATTTTCATTATAATAAGAAAATGTTGCACAGGCAACATAATAATTCTTCCCTTCCCCTTACAATATGACTATCAAAAGCAATCCGAACTTAAGGAATTATGAAAGGAGCAATAAAATGTCAGAGAATATGTTTTGTTTTCAGTGTGAGCAAACCGCAGGATGTAAGGGATGTACCGGCAAGGCCGGCGTATGCGGTAAAACAGCCGATGTGGCAAAGGCACAAGATGACCTTACGGGGGCTTTGATCGGACTCTCCCGAGCTGTAACAGTCGGTAAGGTAAAGGCCACAGGTAAGACAACAAAGCTGGTTATTAAAGGCTTGTTTGCCACCATTACAAATGTTAATTTCGATAAAGATGACATAAAGAATATTACCCATGAGGTTCATAAGGAAAATGCCGGAGCAGCACCCGACTATGACATGAATAAGGTTTGGGATGGAAATGAGGATATCCGTTCCCTAAAGTCCCTTATACTCTTCGGGATCAGAGGTGTGGCTGCATACGCATACCACGCTGATGTCTTGGGATATTCAAATGATGAATTAAATGAATTCTTCTATAAGGCCTTGTCTGCAATAGGTGAGGATAAGTGGGGTATGGATGAGCTTCTTCCCATCGTTCTTGAGGTGGGGGAGAAGAACCTGACATGCATGGCTCTTCTTGATGAGGCCAACACCAAGACCTTCGGAATCCCTGCACCGGCAAGGGTTTCCTTAAAAGTAGAGAAGGGACCCTTTATAGTTGTAACCGGTCACGACCTTTTAGACCTTAAAGAACTCTTAGAGCAGACTAAGGATAAGGGAATCAACATCTACACCCACGGCGAGATGCTTCCGGCCCACGCTTATCCCGAATTAAACAAATATCCTCATCTTAAGGGTAACTACGGCGGAGCATGGCAGAATCAGCAGAAGGAATTCGAAAATCTCCCCGCACCGATTCTTTGGACCACCAACTGCCTTATGCCTCCTAAGGATTCTTATGCAGACAGGGTATTTACCACAGAGGTTGTGGGATATCCGGGAACCACCCATCTGGAAAGCAGGGATTTTACACCTGTTATAAATAAGGCATTGGAGCTTGGCGGATTTAACGAAGATAAAGAATTTAGCGGAATTAACGGCGGGACCACTCTTACCACAGGATTTGGCAAAGACACTGTTCTTGGTGTGGCAGATAAGGTTATTGATGCCGTAAAACAGGGTGCAATAAGGCACTTCTTCCTGGTAGCCGGTTGCGATGGTGCAAGAAAAGATCGAAGCTACTATACAGAGTTTGTAAAGAAGGCTCCGGCAGATACAGTTATACTTACTCTTGCATGCGGAAAGTACAGATTTAACGACCTGGATATCGGCGAAATCGGCGGGCTTCCCAGAATCATGGATATGGGACAGTGTAATGACGCATACAGTGCAATACAGGTGGCTGTGGCCTTAGCCAAGGCATTTGACTGTGGGGTAAATGAACTTCCACTTTCCATGGTCCTCTCATGGTACGAGCAGAAAGCAGTGTGTATCCTCCTCACCCTGCTCTACTTAGGAATCGAGAACATTCGGTTAGGACCCACTCTTCCGGCATTTATCTCACCAAATGTATTAAACTTCCTGGTGGAGAAATATAAGATTGCCCCCATTACCACACCGGATGAGGACATCAAGACATTACTTAACAGATGACCTCTTGGGGACGGACATGACAAGGGGACTGTCCCCTTGTCATATTTTCTTTCCGCAAAAATATACTTCCTTCGGTTGGTTATAGCTAAAGCCCTCATGTTCTGCCTTTAGCAGGTCATTGTCAAACACGAGAAAATCCGCATCTTTGCCCACACCGATGGAACCCTTGCGTGCTTCGATCCCAAGCTGCTTGGCTCCGTTTATGGTATAACCCAGGATCATTTCCTCCACGCTCATCCTTTCACGCTCCGAAGGAAATGGGGTGAGTGTCCTGTGCCACTCATGAGCTTTGGTTTTTTCGGTGATGTTTCGCGTCATGCCGACTTCCATACCAAGATAAGGATTCCAGGTTTCAAAATCCTCATAATAAATCTCATCACTTGACCAGGTCACGGTAGCGCCGCTGTCCCAAAGAGTTTTACAACGGTACATCTTGTCGGCGCGCTCTTCTCCCAGCAGTTCAACCCAGGTTTTATGAGGATCGCCGCCAATGTTTCCGGCATGCCACCAGGGGGTATAATTCGCATAAACCCCCAGTTTTGCAAAGCGTTCGATATCCCCATCATCCTGAATCTCAAGATGGGCACAAGTGACCTTCACATTATAGTCGTCTTTAAGTTCTTCCCTTGCAAGTTCCACTCCGTCCAGCACGCAGCGTGACGCAGCTTCCCCCACGGTGTGCAGATGAAGGTCAAAACCCTCCCTGTTTAATTCTTTCAGAACACCTGCTATCTCATATTTATTTAAGGATGTTACTCCTGTCTTCTTCGTGTCTTCATAAGGCGTGACCAGTGCAGCAGTTTCTATCTTTAAGGTGCCGTCCATGAACATCTTTAAAGTACGGACCTTTAAATGTTCCGTGTTATATTCAAGGTTGAGGCGTTTAAGCTCAGCAACGGCCTCCTTTATCTGTCCCGGCTGTATGCATACATAACAGCCTTCGATATAAATCGGAAGCTGCCCCTTCCTGTCCATATCCCGAAGCTCTTTGTAGACCCGCTCATGGAACTCATTACAGTCCGGAATCCCGGCATCAAATACTGCGCTCACTCCATTTTTTTCGCAAAAATCAACCCATCGCACAAGGGCGTCATGTATATTATCGGCGGTCAATCCCTCTGTCTCGGCAAAAAGGAACTTCATTATCGTGGATTCATACATATTTCCCGTTACATGACCGTCTTTACGGACATAGTAGCTTAAGCCCGGCGCGATATCAGGGGTGTCATCAGTGATATGGAACCTTTCCAACAGTTTGGAATTAACCCAGGCACTGTGGCACTCTTCCTCCAGGATAAATATCTCGCCGTCCGGACAGATCCCGTCCAGATCCTCCTTTGTGATATCATCTCCCAGAAGAGATTTCCGCTCCAGCATAAACCGGTATGTCTTTAAGCCGGGATTGGTCCTGACGGTTTCAGCCATTTTCCGGAGGGCTTCCTTTTTACCTTTGCACTCAATATGAACCCCCATATCCATATATTCAAATGCAACACCGAGAGTCACATGAACATGACTGTCAATGATCCCCGGCATAACGAATCTGCCTTCAAGATCCTTTACTTCTCCTTCATAACCGGATATCCCGGACTCATCCCCCACATAGACAAATCTTCCGTCCTTAAGGGCAAGGCAGGAAGCAACGGGATTATCCCCATCCGCTGTATATATCTTTGCATTTTTAATTACAAGATCTGCTTTCATGTCATTTCCCCCCATTTTAAATACATAACGTGTTTTACTTACTCTTCTTCCGGTACTTATAGAATAAATATATCAGACATCAGGCCAAATTACAAAACTTTCCTTGTCAAAGAACTTATGCCTATTGAATAAAACCTTCCAAGGGGAATATAATGAAGTAGACAGGCCGCATCAGGCCAAGCAGGAGGGGGAGTATATGATTAAGAAAAGATTATCAGGTCCGGTATTAGCAGTAATTTTGGCAATGTCCATGTGTGGTTGTGGAGTATCAGGAAGTAAAGCAGCAGGCCGGAGCCAATCACAGACGGCAGCCGGTTCTTCCCGGGCATCCACCGAGGCACCCGCCTCTTCCTCCGAGTCCATCTCCAAAGCGAGTGGGACTTCCGCAGATCCCATAGCCAAACTGGAAAAGATCCGTTCTTCCATCATTGCCAATAAAGATTATTACATGAGTTTAAGCGATGACAATCCAAATACCTGGAGCTTTAAGCGAATGAAGGATCACACGGTTTCAGGCAGCTATGAGACTTTTAAGATTTCCGATTATAACAGCTGCTACGCCGACTTAAATGTCACCGATGATGACAAGGTCATATATCTTACCTTTGACTGCGGCTATCCCTCGGATCTTACGGTGAAGATATTAGACACACTGAAGGCCCATAATGCAAAGGCCAATTTCTTTGTTACTAAGATGTATCTGGAAGGATGCGGAGATTACGCCCGCAGGATGAAGGCCGAAGGCCATGCGGTATGCAATCATACCGTTCATCATGAGGATCTTAGGGGAAAAAGTGTTGAAAAGGTGGTATCCGAGATCATCGATGCCGCCGAATATTTCTACGAGATCACCGGCTATGAGTTCGATCCTTATTTCAGAACTCCCACCGGCGCATACACAAAGCGCCTGCTCTCCATCGCCCGTGACTGCGGCTATAAGACTGTTTTCTGGAGCATCGCCTACGGCGATTATGACGTAAATAACCAACCCGCCCCGGGCTACGTCCTTAACCACTTTACCACATACCACCACAACGGAGCCATCGCGTTGATGCACAATGCATCCACGTCTAATGTGAAGGAGCTGGACGCGGTACTTACCATGCTTGAAGACCAGGGCTACCGTTTTGCATTGTTAAATGAGCTGTGAGTTTCATACTCCATACATATGCTTTACTATAAGCTCTCCGGCAACCTTCTCTCCGAAAAGCTTCTTTACCTGATCTACTGCAGGCCCGCCCTCTTTAAAAAGTCTCTCTGCAAATGCGCGTACTTTTGCCTCTTTAGCGGCCGCGTCGCAGGCAGGAGCCGCCTCCAGCCGGCTTATAAACTCGTATGAATAACTCTCGGCTGTATTGGAAAAACGATAGGAAAGCCGCTTCCCGGTCTTGTGGCATGAGGCCGGATATAATATGTCATCGTACCAATGTGCCTCTTTTGAAGAATAATCCGCCAGATCATTGTCTTTTGCCTTTATCTCATCTAAACGATCCATCAAGTCCTGAGGACAGGGTTCCAGCTGGTCATCATATATTTCAACGAAAAAGGTCTCATTTCCGAAAGCACCTACCCAGTCCATGTTAAAGAGAGGCAGGTCACGCTCAAGGGTTGATAGTACCACTGTCTCCATCTTCATGAGCCCAAGGAGGGCGCTCATCTTCATAATGCATAGATGCCCCACTCCTTCCACCCGGAAGCTCTCAGTATAAAATGTCTTCCCGCCTTTGGAGAGCCTGGCACATTCTCCTATATCATTCTTATTCACGGTAAATGAAGCAGACAGTCTCTCAATAAACCGCTCCCCAAGGTTTAAATACTCCATTTTTCCAACCACATTCCTTTCTGCTGATTATTTCTTCCTGAGATACTTACCGATCTTCTTTGCTACGTACTCCGTATTACCTGTTGCAGAAAAGTACAAAACCATAATGTCACCTTAATCTTTATTATCGCTCTTTAAGTATTTCGCGTCCGGAGCCTTCCTCCAGCATTCCGAAGAAGAATTTCTCCTTCTGGGGAGCGTCAAGGATCCTTACCGGCTTAACCTGGTTAGGTGATGCTCCCTTATAGATCTTAAACTCTCTCCAAAGAAGGTGGGTCTGCTGCTGCTGGAGCAGTACAACGGGATGTCCGATACTTCGGTCATCACGGCAGCCCGCATATTCTTTATTAGCGTAGCGGAATTTCTCCTCGAATATCTTCGCATATTCATCCAGCTTCTCTACGGGAAGAGGACGGTCCGGCTCCACGAGAAGTACGTATCTTGCCGGAGAAACATCATAATCAATGTAGAGACAATAGTCGTCTATCTCGCATCCTATAGCCTTGGAGAACTCAGACACAGCATTGGTCAGATGCTCCTCAGTAGTCTTCTCTGCAGCCAGATTAACCATCTGGCTCATACGATAAGCAAATGTGATCTGGGGCGTAGTGTTATGGAAGCCCAGCACACGGATAACGTCTTTGATACGGTATCTGTAGAATCCCGAAAGATTGGTGATAATGATCTCGTATTCCTTACCTTCCTCCAGCTGATCAACTGTCAGGGGATGAAGCTCATCGGCCGTTCCGTCCGTAGGCAGGAATTCAAAGAAGCAGCTGTTCATAAGCAGGTCATACTTGGGATCATTCATGGAGCTGGCTGATGCGAATATTCCCTCAGATGCTGCATATACTGAGTAATCCACGGGAATATCTCCGATAAACTGCTTTACCTTATCGGCATAGACAGCAAAACCACCGGTTCCGATGGCACTTACGTATGAAAGCTTGGGCCACAATCTGGGAGCGATAGGTGTATCGAAGCCTTCTTCAAAGATCTTACGCAGCTCCGCAGCACGCTCCGGCATCTTCTTAAGGTAGGGACGGAGAGGCTCTAAGTATTCCTCCCCCTTTATCATATCCGGGTTAATGGTTCCGTTTTCTATATCATCACATATCATTTCCCAGTTGTTCTTCATAAAGCTGAGCATATCAGAGATATTGGTCATAAATGATGACACCATATAGGTCATATCCCGGTCTTCCAGGGCAAATCTGATCTTCATGTACTGCATGTTCATTCCGCCATGGGGGAAAACGATGGGTAAGGGTGAAGTAAGGAAATATGGCATGATACTCTTGAATCTGCTGAGAGTAGAGCCTGATACCGAGCCCTTGGGGGTACCGTCGGCCATCTTACCGGATTCCACTTCCATGGCATTAAGGCCTCTTCCTACGGGAAGACGCTTATGAATTTTCTTGCGATAGTGGCGGTCGGAAAGGGCAAACATTCTGACACCGGAAAAAGTCTGATATACTTCCATTGACTTGCTCGTCAAAGGAATCCTCTTTTGAACGCCTACAGAGCCTGAAGTTTCAGCATAATGTGTAACGGGATAAGCGGTGATAAGGTCCTTCTCACCGTTTTTAACCATACGCTCTATATAAGGAGCATAATCATCATATGTGGAGTAAGGAACTTTTTCCTGATATTCCTTGATGGAATGAATGTTGGCAAAATCATATCTTTTGCCGTATTCTGTGTTTTGATTATCCCGAAGGATCTGCATTAAAAGATTTTGATTGGCTTCAAAAGCGTTAAGGCTGTTCTCGTCCATCTGACGAAGGGCCTTATTTCCCTTAGATTCCAAGACCTTAAGCATAGCCCAAGTAACGATACGATTAATTCCCATAATCTATCCCTCCCCAAAAAAATAGCTAGTGTCAAAAATACTACCTCTTTTTTGTTCTAAAACCTTGATTTATCGGGAGTCCAAAAATAAATGAGCATTGACCTCCCTTTATTGGTATAATGTCAGCGACCAAACCTTCATAAACCAAG
>Ga0310695_10004402_pt1 | contig 26037 bp, 19 predicted proteins | sample RumenRJG_04DNA_FD_203882 | JGI IMG/M metagenome (GOLD analysis project Ga0310695, IMG submission 203882) | Bovine rumen microbial communities from Lethbridge, Alberta, Canada - RJG_04 (v2) (version 2) | ecosystem: Host-associated > Mammals > Digestive system > Stomach > Rumen | place: Canada... | reverse complement strand
TGATAGAAGAGTAAAAAAGATGAAGTGCGCCAAGACCTAGGGAAACATCTATCCATGGAAATCCGTAGATAAGAAGAATCAGAACTATGCCAATTAAAGGAAAAACAAGATAGAATATAAGGGATATAGAAACATTTTTTGCAAGTCTTTTTTTGTTTTGAAGAATCATCGTGAACGTGATAAGCCCAGGCAAAAGTCCCAATCCCACGCTCAATGGATAAAAAGTGCTCCTGTGGTAAATATTGTTTTCGTCAAAATAATAGAAGAAATTTGTGAACTGACTGATAATTATAATCATAATGCCAGCAACACATAAAACAAGAACTATAAAAAGCTGAACAGGAATTCCTTTTTTTATAGAAGATTTCGGACGCAAAAGCAGCGACAAATTTAAACGAGATTGCTTTATGAATTCACAAACATAAAAGCAAAAGAAAAAAGAAATTGAAAAATTACATGAAAAAACAAAAAAATTGCTCAGGCGCACCATGTAGTAGCCAGTTAAAGTGGTATTTCCACGATAAAAATAAGCCAAGGCATCCGAAAGAAGCAAAAAACCTGAGAACAATTCAATAAAAATGAGCGATCTTCTGGCATTTTGCTTTAAGTTATGGCCTGACCACAAAAAGATTCCTACCTGAAAACAAAAGAAAGAAAGAAAAATGAGAGATGTAATACTGATAATTCTTGTAAAATCAGACATGAAATAAGCCCCTAAAAAAATAATATGTCATTCTATCATATTTTAAAGAATATTTAAAGAAAAATCTTTACACGCTCTGTCGCTTCGCAAGCTGTGCAAAATATCCGTCTTGCTTCATAAGCTCTTCGTATTTGCCCTGCTCCATCACCTCGCCGTCTTTCATGACATAGATCTTGTCTGCGTTGATAATTGTTGAAAGTCTATGCGCAATTATGATTCGAGTAACTTTAAGCTCATCCAGACTCTTTCGCACTGTAAGCTGTGTCAAATTATCTAAAGCACTTGTCGCCTCATCAAAAATCAAAACGCTAGGACGACGGATAATCGCCCGAGCGATGATGAGCCGCTGAAGTTGACCGCCAGAAAGCGTGGCACCACCGGCAGGAATCATAGTGAACATTCCCATCGGCATTTCAGCAATATCCTTGTCGAACGAAACCTTTTTGGCAGCTTCCCACGCATCTTCTTCCTTGAGACCACTGCTTCCGATGATATTCTGCAAGACCGTTCCTTGCAAAACCGTATCATTCTGCAAAACTACGCCAAGCTGACGACGTAGAGAGCCAATATCGACCGCAGAAATATCCTGACTATCAAAGAAAATCGCACCCGCCTCAGGTTTTTCAAAACCAAGCAGCATTCGCATGAGAGTAGACTTGCCCGCCCCGCTCGTTCCGACAACAGCAACAAATTCTCCCTCTTTTATGCTCATATTCACATCTTTAAGAACAAGCGGAGACTCCGGGGAATAGCGGAAATTTAGATGACTGATTTCGATATTGCCTTTGAGCTTATCAATCGGCGGCTTTGAAGATTCAAATTCTGGCTTGGCATCAAGAATCGGCTGGATTCGTTTTGAGAGTGGAATGACATTTCGGATTTGAAGCAACGCACCTGCCACACCCAAGAAAGCTCCCTGAAACGAAGAATACGAATTCAAAAACGCCATGAAAGTTCCTGTGGTGAGGCCAGTGATTGCCTGCATTTTTAATCCACGCCCATACAAATAATAGAAGATAATGCTTACAACCGTGGGATAAACCGTACTAATCAAGGAACTTATAATGCCGACCAAACCAAGACTATAACTGATCTTAGTCTGCCGAATGTATTCATTCGACCATTGCGCAAAGAATCGCTTTTCAGAATGAGAATTCGTGATTTTCTCGATGCCGTTCAAAAACTGTAACAGCATACCCTGAATCTTTCCCTGACAGTCAATCAGCAATTTTTCCCATTTGTAAGTAAGCAAACAAAAAAGAGCCGAAATGATAATCGGGAAGAAACAAAATAAAATTCCCCATTTTGCAAAATAACCGGAAAATCGGAAACACTGGAAGAGATAGACAAAACTGAAAATGAAATTCATAAAGACCGAAAGAACAATATTGAAAATTGCCTTGCGGATTTCAGAAATTGTCATGGTGCGGGCCGCCAAATCGCCCGAAGAAAAACTTTTAAAGAAATCAACTGGCAGCTTTAAAATCCTGTCCATGACCGCCGCTTCCAAATCGCTGTCGGCCTTTGTTTCCATTCGCATGTTGGCAAAATATTTTGCAAGTCCGCCAATCATTGAAGAAATATTACAGAAGAAGACAAGCACACATATCTGAATTGCCTGAGTTCTTGCCGCCTCCGGGATAACATTATCGATAAAATTGCGTGTAATCAGCGGTGTGATAAGACCAATGAGAGTACACAAAAGACCAATGATAACAAAGCGAGCAATGTCACGCTTAATGTCCATAAGAACGAAACGGCAAATTGTCTTAATCGAGATTTTTTCTTCGGTCATGTTCTTATAAACCATGATTGCCATCGGGAAAACTTGCTTGACATTTTTTTTGGTAACAGGAATCTCGAGGTTGTTAGTTGGGTCAATGATTTTATACCCCGAAGAATTTTTGTTTTTTATAAGCGCAACAGGAACAAGTCCATCGGAAGTGTCATTTTCGCTTGAAATATCGATGTCGCCGTCTTTTTTATAGAATCCAATTAAGTGACCATTGTCTTCTTTGTACCATTTTTCACGAAGAACAACCTCTCGCACACGAACAGTGTTGTCTTTGGCAAGCTTTTGCACTCCCGCCTTTGTAGGCTCATAACTTTTATCCTGGAACTGATGAATTGAAATTCCGCCCATATTTTTGGCAACAATCTTAAAGACCTTAACAACAGGAAAATCATCAGGTCTGAAAATATTTGTGTCCGTTACCTTTTTGTTTACTACGGAAGAAATATTTGCAAGCGCATCCGAAAAAGCATAATCAGCCGTTTTCTGCTGCTTCATCGAGCGCAAATTTTCCCAAGCAAATGTAGTCTCCAAATCAATGATGATATTTTTTTGCCATTCCGCTGCTCTTTCCGCAAAATCAGGCTCAGTTGGATTCGTGAATTCAACTTCGGTTCCGTTCGTTCCCGCAAGAATGATGTCGTATTTTTCGTTACCAGAAATATTCGGAAAACTCTCTCCTTCACCGAAATTAGCAATCTCATGCCGCGCGCCTGTGCGCCCATCCGCAAGTTTTTTGACAAGAAAGAGATAGCCATGCCCACGAAGCACTTTGATTTCATGAACCGAACCGTCTAGAGTGAGAATATTCGTGTTATTGATAGAGTAAATTTTATTTTCCATATTTTACATTGTCCTAACCAGCTCGCTGTACATTCCACCCTGCTCCATCAGTTCATCATGCGTGCCTCGCTGAACTATATTTCCATGGTCTAGCACAATTATTTCGTCCGAATCGCGGATTGTTGAAAGCCTGTGCGCGATTATGATGCTTGTGCAACCTCGCCGACGAATGTTTTGGTCTACCGTCTGCTCGGTAATTGCATCGAGCGCGCTGGTAGCCTCGTCCATGATTATGATTCTTGGATTTGTGGCAAGTGCGCGAGCAATTTCAAGCCTTTGTCTCTGGCCACCGCTGAAGTTCCAACCACCCTCGCTCACCTGTGAAAAATATCCGCCCTGCCGCGAAGTAATTACATCGTGGATACATGCGTCTTTTGCAGCCTGAATGTAGACCTCTTCTGGAATTGTGGTGTTCCACATCGTAATATTGTCTTTGATTGTCCCCTCAAAAAGTGAAACAGTCTGGTTTACCACGGAAACAGAAGCAGCGAAAGTCTTACGATCAATTTCGTTCAAAGGCTGTCCATCAAACAACAGCTCGCCGCTCCATAAAGGATAGGTCGCACTAATTAATTTTCCGAGCGTTGACTTGCCGCTGCCAGTCGCACCGACCAACGCGATTCGTTTTCCTGGAGTAAATTCCATATCAAGCCCATTAATCAACGGTGCGGAAAGCGGAGAATAGCCAAAAACTGCATTTTTGAGCGAAATATAGCCATCCAACTTTTTGATAGGTGCGTAAAAAGGCAGAATTGCTTCGCTTTTTCGTTTAGACGGATGCCCCTTTTTCTCAAAAAATTCTTTTTCTTCAAAATCATCCTTAAAAATTTTGGGTGTTGGATATTCCATTACGTCATCGATTCGCTGCATGTCCGCGTTTGCCGAAAGAAGCTGAGCACCCAAACTCAAAAACGAATTAATTGGCGTAGCAAAATGTGCTTGCAAAACTTGAAAAGCCATGAGCATACCAATTGTGAGATGCCCGTCCATCACCCGCAAAGCCCCGATTGCCAAAATCAGAATGCCCTGAATCTGAGAAATAGCCTCCGGAACGATTGCATTCGCCGTGTTTGTCTTTACAAGCCGTTGATTTTCAAGAATCACCTTTGCCTGTTGCCCTGACCATTGCATGAAAAAGTCATTTTCAGAGCCAGAAGCTTTAAGAGACTCAATCATTTCGATTCCAGACATCGTGATACCGCTTAGTTTGCCGCCTTCCATCTCAATCTTAAAAGACTTGTTCTTGACCCGCTCACTCGTAATTTTAAAAATCACCACGACCAAAAGCGTGAGTGAAACCGAAATCACCGTGAGCGGTACATCGTACATCAGCATGAGTACAAGGAAGAAAATCGTACTGAAAAGATCAATCACAACTCCAATCAACTGCCCGGAAATAAGGCTCGCAATCGAGTCGCAGGAAGAAATGCGGTTACAAAGCTCACCAGGAAGCCTCTGAACAAAAAACTGCATCGGCATCTTAAAAATATGTTCGATAAATTTTGAAGCCGAAGAAAGACTGAGCCGAACCTGAAAACGCATCAAAACAGAATTCTGAATCGCCTGCAAAATCGTGTTGACAATGCAAGTAACTGCCATAACAAAAAGAAGCGGCTTCAAAAGGTTCATTGAATTCTTGACCAAAATCTCATCGATAAAGAAACGTGAAAAAGTTGGGTAAACAAATCCAGGAATAAAATAAAGGAAACTCAAAAATCCCAGGAAAGTGAAAATCGAACCAAGACCACCAAGCCTTTTTTTGAGCCTAGTCCAAATCTTGGGCTTTTCCCCGCTCGGAACGAAATTTTCCCCTGGAAAGAAAGTAAGTACAACGCCTGTGAACGACTCGTCAAATTCATCCAAATCTACGGAACGTCTACCGACCCCCGGATCATTTATCACAACTGAATGTCTCTTAAACTTTTCAAAAACAACAAAATGGTTGAAATTCCAGAAAATAATGGCAGGAGCTTTCAGTTCACGAAGGGCATCAACTTCCATCTTAAAGCCCTTTGCATCCAAACCGTAACGCTTTGCCGCCTTTATGAGATTACCAGCCTTGGTTCCGTCACGAGAAACACCACACTCAACACGAAGCTCTTCCAACGAGACATATTTGTGATAATAAGAAAGAATCATCGAAAGACTGGCAGCACCACATTCAAGGGCCTCCATTTGCAAAACGGTCGGCACCTTTGACTTTCTAAAAAGTCGAAATCCCATTGGATTAAGTATAATTTAATTTTTTAAATTTGTCATTTAAAAACATAAAAGACGACAATTGCTTGCCGTCTTAAATTGATTACAAAACTTGTTTTTACAGCCACTGAACCGGAGGCGGATAAATTTGCAACGTGCCTTTCTTTAGCTCTATCGTGGTGAAAACACACTTTATCTTTATAATTTTCAGGACTTTGGCCTCAAAATAAGGTTCCAATTCGGCCTTGAATTCAATCGCGGCTTTTTCCAAAGAAATATCGGAGTTCTCAACCTTATTCGTTATTTTGGCCGTAGTTGTAACAGGAAGGGAACCACGAACACTTATCGATGACCAGCCAAGACCAAAACTAGGAGTTACCTTTACCCACGGTCCCCAATTAACAATCAACGGATCTTTATTGCCAAGCTGTCGATAATAGAATTCTGTTTCACAAATTTTTTCACCATCACCAAACGTGCTGAAATATGGGCATGGAATTACCCCCCACTTCCATTTTATACCATAATTGGCACCCACTTTTGCTTCACCGCCATAAAGACCAACAAAGCAAAGTCGTGGAGACCTAGAAAAGTCAACATTTACTCCAACTGCAACACTAACACCAAATACACAAGGAACAGGACCAATTGGAAATTCTGCATCTGGAATACCAAGTTTTATGCCGTCCATTACTTTCTGAACAACTTGATTAACGCCAATTTTCATAGGATCTATATCAAGGATTGATATAGATTGCCGCTCCAAGCTTGACTTCCGCACGACTTGACGTAACAGAAATGCTAACTTTTAATCCTGCTGCAAGCTTGAATCCTACACTTTTTGCTGTAACTGTTTGGAAACAGAAACAGCAATTCAGGATTTGATTGATTCCATTGATTTTTATTATGACCCTGACATTGATTACCCCGATGAAATCCATGAAAAGCAGGCAGTCCTGATAGCGGCATCGACAAATAACAGCAATCTTTTAAATTACCGGCATCAGGCGGATACGCTTAATATATACCAGATTTTAAAATCAAACGGCTACGATGATGACCATATCATTCTGATTATTGCAGACGACATTACCAATCGCTTGTCAAATAAATCCAGCGAAGTACGAGTATCTCCAAATGGTGAAAATTTGTATCACGACATCACGATTGATTACAATTTAAAAGATATTTCATCATCAGATTTATGTGACATCCTTATTGGAAATCAGTCAGAAAATCTCAAAGTTGCAGCAAATAGCGAAAAACCACCAGTCTTAACAGGAGATTCGGAAACAGACATATTTATTTTCTGGTCAGGACACGGTTCGAACATTAACGATGACGAAACAAATGGTTATCTGAGCTGGGGCGGCAAAAAACCGAATAAAGGAGAATCCAGAAATCTCACGAAAGAGATGCTAAAGAACACGATCCGCAAAATGCACGAAAAAAACATGTACAGGAAAATGTTCTTTATGCTCGAAAGCTGCTACGCAAAAAGTATCGCGAATGTCATAGAGTCAGAAAAATTTCCAGGAATCCTTTGCATGGCAGCTTCTAACGGCAAAGAAAAAGCTTTTGCAGATTCCTACAATTCTTCACTCAGAACATATATGACAAATCGCTTCACCCATAATTTTCTGGAAAATTATTCCAGAGACATAAGTTTTAAAGATCTATACGAAAAAACCGCCAAAGCTACGACAGGTTCTCACGTACAGATTTTAAACACAAAATTTTACGGCCAGCTTTCACTTGAATATCCAGCTGAATTCTTTGAGTACGATTTTACGAATTGAATTTCTCCAAATCCAGCATTTTTTCACTCTTAGCGACAATCGTTGTTACAACCGCATCACCAGTGACATTAGCAAGAACCTGCATCATTCCAATGATAGGATACAAGCCCATTACAAGACTGATTGACTCGGCAGGAACTCCAATCTGAGGAACCAAAAGAGCCATACAAACCAAATTGCCGCCCGGAACACCAGGAGAACCGACCGAAAGAACCATGATCATTATGAAAAGAGTGAGCATAATATTTCCTGTAATCGGAACCCCAAAAATCAAAGCCATAAAAAGCGCAGTGATTATAAGCGAAACGCATGAGCCATCCATGTTAATCGTGGCACCAAGAGGAAGAGAGAATGAGTAAATCTTTTTTGAAACACCCATCTCATCACATTGCTTAATGGAAGAAGGAAGGCTTGGATTGCTCGCCGCAAGCGTGAATGCCGAAATCATAGCCGGATAATACTTCGAAAGGAATTTGAGTGGATTCAAGTGGGCAAAAACAACCAGAAGAATGATATAAACGCAGAGCAAAAGGATATCACCAAAATAAATTACTGGAACCCATACAAAGACATCAAGAAGATTCTCGAATTTCATGGAAACCATCATCTTTGCCATTGAGCAAAAAACAATGATAGGAATAAAACCTACGATTACCGAAGTAATTTTTGAAAAAACTGCGTTAAGAGCAACAAGACCATTTTTAATCGCTGGGAATTTTTTAGAAAGCACGGAAGCCGAACTTCCCAAAATAACCGCCATAAAAATAATCTGGAGCATATTTGCTTTTTGGAACGGCGTGATTACATCGCTCGGAATAATACCAACAATAGTGTCTTTTATTGAAATCTTTACAGCATTGCCTTTTGCAATTGTGGCACTGGCCGCATCCGTAACCGAAGAAGCCAGAATCGGATTTCCAATAGGAAAAATCTTGTAAGTCACAAAGCCCACGCAAATCGCAAGCATGGAAGTAAGCAGATACAAGCCCACGATTTTCATAGCAATGCGCCCCAAAGACTTCAAATCACTGAAATCCGCAATGCTCGAAGCGATTGAGAAAAATACAAGCGGAGCCACAATCATTTTGAGCGCATTCATGAACAAAGTATAAATCGGTGCGAATATGTTATTAGACACCGCATTTGAAGCCGAGGCTGGCAAGAAATATTGCATTAAAAGCCCAGCTCCAACACCAGCAAATAAAGCAAACATTGTAATTGCAAGCTGCTTGAACTGGGATTTTTTTGCACGAATCGTGACTTTGTTAAAACCATTCTCATTTCGGACAGAAAAATTATCGCCGTAGAGTTTTCCAACAAGTCTTCTGATGACGGCATTTACCTCTTCATCAGTGTCTGCTTTTCCATCAAATAAAAGATTCTCGATGTCAGCAGAATCAAAAGGGTCTCCTTTCGACTTCATTCTGATTTCGACATTACCCAAAAATCCGCCCACAGAAACTGCGATGTCAGACTTGGCATTCTCAACCATTTTGACAAGGACATCCTCAGCCAAAAGAAGAGACCGAACCGATTCTTTTTTGGGAATTTTCTTTTGTGAAAATACACTCCTTATATAGTCCACGACCTTTGGAACTTCATTTTTTTCAGGCTTAATCTGAATTGTCTTCATCATTTTTTTATCTCCTTTGATTTATTAACTGCAAATTTAATAACAATCGGCCAAAGTGCAACGACAAACAAAATCTCCGTTCCAGCGTAAGCGAATCTGCCCCAATAGTAACCTAAAAATGAAATACATTGAGCTTTAAGAAAATGCACGATTAAATAATCAAGAACAAGCCCTATGGCAGAAATTATAATTCCTTTTGTGTTAAAGCCAGTCGCCTCAAAACGAATCCATTTCTTTTCGATAAAGCGGGCAATGCAAAAGAAAGCGATAACTCCACCATCATCGAATCCATTCCGCTTCATCACATTTGGATCAACAATGAGCTTGCCGTCAATATAATCCATCGGATAAGTCTTTAAATTAAAATAAACGAGAAGAACGGCAGCAAGAAGTACGCCGCCAAGCAAAAACCAATTCTCTTTTTCGGGATGTTTCTCTAAGAACGCAAAAAGCTTCCACATTCCAAAAATGACCAAAAGAGTGCTTGTAAATCCCACCAAAACATCCTGCGGTGTATGAACGCCAAGATAATTGCGCGAAAATCCTGTGAGCAAAACCAAAACCACACAGATTGCCGTAAGGAAGCGGGTCTTTTTGTTCTGCCAGAATCCCACGCCCATGCCGCCATATAAAGCCATCGCATAAGTTGAGTGCCCGCTTGGGAAAGAATATCCCGTAGCCGTTCTGATTGAATCCCCAGCAGGAATAATGCGGGCATCACGAATCCACGGACGGTAAACACAAGCCGTGAGTTTTAACAACGCATTCACCGCACGGCTCAAATCAAGAGTCGCAAGCGCAAAAAGCCCGGACTTCTTGTTGACACACCAATAAATAAAAGCTGCTACTATTGGAAGATAGTAAATTGCGAAATCAGAAACAAATTCCATAAAAGGCGTAAGCACGTCATTGATACTGTTCCTGAAATCTTGCAAAAAAAGCAAATACGAAATATCCACACAAACCTCCATCAATCTTTTTTTTGCAATCAGCTGAATAATAGTTTCATTATATTTTAAGACTCTCTTTAACGCAAGAAAAAAGGCTAACGAGAAAAAAAGGCACGCCTGCCAAAACTATGCTATAATATCCCTATGGTTTCAAACTTCTCTTCCCTAAATATTGACGAACAGAAAATCTTTTCTGACTATTGTGAAAATCACTTTGCCTCTTACAACCAAAGTCTTGAAGAAGATTTGTCCTTTTTGGATTTCTGGAAGGCCTTTGTCTCGACCGTCCAAAAAGAAGGAGCTGCAAAAGCGATAAACACAATGCTAGTTCCAAAAATGCCGATTAATTTTAATCAGGCAGATAAAATCACGGCAGAAATATACAATTCTGTGGCTGGTGAAATACCTGTCATCAAAATCAAAGACACGGACGATTTTGAAAATCTTGTCACGAATCTCATTCACAAAGGAAGGCGGCCCGAAAACCTCAGCTCAACAGGGGCCTCTTTTGTGTTCGGAACAAAAACTCGCTTTATAATCCTCTCACACAAGCCGTACAGCAACGTTTCGGCAAAAACAATGGAGCTGGACGAAAAAGACTGGCTTGAAAAATCTCTTCAAATCCGACTGGAGCATGAATGTACACATTTTTTTACAAAGAAATTTTATGGAATTGCACAGAATCATCTTCATGACGAACTGATTGCAGATTTTTTCGGCTTAGTCTCTGCATTCGGATTTTACAAGGCGGAATATTTTGAATATTTCATGGGGATAAAAGGAAGTGAAGGAAGCCGCCTCTCGTGCTACATTCCCCAGTACTCCCCAAATCTTCTTGCCTCGCTCAAAGAAACCGCATCAAAAGCGGCACAGTTCCTTGAAGAATTATCAAAAACAGCAGATTTTCAGGCCCTTTCAAAGAGCGAGAAAATCCGCCGCCTATGTGAAACAAACCTTCTAAAACTGCAAGAATAAAAATCTGCCGCCCTTGCTCGCAAATCGCTCTTACCAATCCCAATCCGATTGTTTGAGCGTTTTGCCAACTACGCTTGCCGCATGAGCCATTGCCCCGCTTCTGGAGATTTGTTTTCCTCCCAAAAAATAATGCCCGCCTTTCAGCGAGATTCCCACACTGTTCCACGCGCTCTCAATTTCACCGCTGTGAAAAAATGCCTTAAAAGAACCGTATCGATCGCATTGTCCTCCACGTCCGCGAAGAAGCACATTCAGGTATCTTGAATCATCTGACCAATTGTATTCGCTAGAATCAGTATCTTCAAAAGCGAGATCAATTATATGCCCCCCGCCCGACACGCTATTCAAATCTTTTTCGCTAAGCTCAGTTATTTTTTTCATAATGATTCTCTCCGTAATGTTGCTAAAAAAGAATTACAATGCAATCCTAAAGAATCATTGCGAATAAGTAAGAACCGCCAAAAAGAATAACCGAACAAACAAGAACACTGTAAAAAATAAGACCTTTCATTTTTCTTCTCCAAAGATACAAGATTTAAGTTAAAGCTTGAGGAACTTCAAAGTAAAAGATTTATGAAATCCGCTCATATATTTATACGAAGGAGCTTGAAAAAAGGCTAAAAAAATTTGAAAAAAAATTGAAAAAATATTCTTTTATGATTTTTGAGCTTTCCTTATTTTAAGGATTCATGATTTTTAAAAAACCGTCATTCCTTATTTTAAGGATTTGCAATTTGTATAAAAACGAACTTCCTTATTTTAAGGAAATACACTTTGTCCAAAAATGAGTTTCCTTAAAATAAGGAATCTCACTTTAGCATAATGCTGCTTTCCTTATTTTAAGGAAGCCTGTTTTATGATTATGTTGCCCACAATAAAAAAAAGCGAAGCACGGATAAAAAATCCGCACCCCGCCTTGATTCACAAAACAAGCCTAATTTTAAATTCTGTCGCTATACGGAAGGCTTTTTATGTAATTTTCCATGAAATTGTAATCTGGAGTTCCAGTTTCTGTAACAGGAAGTTTTACAATAAGGTCGTTGTATTTTTCTTCTGTGACTTTTCGACCATAAGAGAACTTATAGCGATTTGCGTTCAATATTGTCGCAAGGAAAAGATAGACATATTTATTCGCAAAATCAGAATCTTTCAACAAAAGAATTTTTGCGGAATCTCCGACGACACATCCATTATCCTGATATGCCACGAACCCAGCAGTTCCTGTTCGAGCAACAGTAAGGCAAGATTTTTCGGTCATCGTGTAATTCATTTCCTCACAATATTTTTTGTCAATGAATCCCAAAATACCATTGTTAAGTTCGCCACTTTGAACGGCAGGAAAGTCTCCAGAAAATTCTTCAAGCTCTTCTGCATTTATGCCTTTGCCGTTCTGAATTGTAAATATGTCCGAGATTTTGAATCTTTGCCATTTACTTGTATCAGGAGATGCTGGCTTTTTCGTGATTTTTGTTGTAATCGGCTTATGGTGCAACGATTTTATGAATTGCTCCATGAAAGCCCAATCAGGAAAACCATCTGAGGTTACAGGGAGCTTGATTTTAGACTCCTGCATTTTTTCGAGAGTCCATTTCCGACCGTAACAAAATCGGTATCGTTCTTGTTTAATTATCGTGCATAGGAAAAGAGCGATGTATCTGTTCATCTCCCAACCTTTTGCATAAAGAACATTCACATCATCGCTTGCCCAAAAAGGTTCGCTCTGATAAAAAGCCTCACCGACACTTCCATTGTAATTTACAGTTATACAGTTTGGCTTCCAAGTCTCATTTTCTGGAACATCGATTTTATCACGGATTCCATTATTCTCACTAATTGCCCCAAGAAAATTCACTTTTCCAGAAATCATATCTGATTTTGTGAGACGCTTTCCTTTCTGAAACTCAAACAACTCACCAAGAGTAAAATATTTCCAATTCTTGACATCAAGATTCATAAGCCGCCCCGGTTTTTACTTGATAAGCCAGATAATTGTTTACCGTCTGCTGAAAATCTTCCACTGAGAGAGCCGAATAATCAGTTTCCATATAGGCTTCGCAAAGCCATTCATCTTCCCAAGTGACACATTTTCGAGCGGTCAGACCATCCTCAATATCGCGGTTTCGGTAGAGCGTGACCCATTTTTTCTCTATCTCAGCCCATTTACTGAATGCATCGATTCGTCCGAGCTTCTTTCGCTTTACAAATCCGTCATCCTTGTAATAACCGAAGAAAGTTTCCTGTGTGCTGTCGTGCGGAGAGTGTGCTTCCCAGACCATAACGCAGACCGTTGTTCCCACTGGATAGAAAATGTCGTCTGGCATGGAGAAAACAGCTTTGAGCGTATGGTGCTTGAAAAGACGTTCTCTCGTGGTTTTGAATTTTGTGCCGATCGCACAGCTCATCGGAACGACCACAACGCCAGTCCCACCAGGAGTGAGAATATCAAGCAGATGCTCTGTGAATTCAAGCTCTTCTTTGTCGCCCTGAGAATATGGTGGATTTATGAGACCGATGTTTATGTTCTTTTGTTTGAGTTCCTGCGTAATTTTTTCGTTGAAGCAGTCGCCCTTATAAATGTTCGATTTTCCGTCTTTTCGGATAATCATGTTTGCAATTGCAAGCGTGTAAAGCCCATCATCGAACTCAACACCGTAAAGCCCTTCCTTTCGAATTCGCTCCACTTCAACAGGATTTGCATTCTTAAACATTCGGCTCATTGCCGTTACAAGGAACGAAGCCGAGCCACAACAAATATCAACGACCTTGCTGTTTTTGTTCACAGCCGCTAGGTCACACATAAATTCCGTAAGGTGTTGTGGAGTAAGGACTATGCCAAGTCCGCTTCCATCTCCGCCAGAATATTTGATGAACTCATGATAGAACACCCCCAGAGCATCAAGGGTACTGTCGGCATAGTTCATCATCGGCTTGATTTTCATTTCAAGTTGCTCAATGTACCATGTAATTGATTTTTTGTGACCGAGCGGAATATCCTGAAACTTAGTGTTGTCCTGCAAAGTCTTGAAAACCTGTTTGATGTAGCTGATTCGTTCGTTTCTTATGTCGCTTCCGGCAAGAACATTTTCTATTGCCGCCTGAATATTCTGCATGACGAGCTTGTAAGATGTAAGTGACTGGTAACTCTTACAAAAATCATCGTCGTTCAAGGCAATTAAGATTCCTGCGATAAAAATTGGCTTATGTGCTTCTGTAACCTTGATTTCACGCAAGGCTTCGTGCATTATGATTGCTGTCTCACGGATTTCATCAAGAGAATATGATTTTTTGATTTTCTTCCCGTTTATGAGTTCAATATAGTTTTTTGGCTCAAGAATTAAATCCTGAATTTTCGAAAGCTCCTGAAAAAACTCCTGCCCTTTCTGCCAATAAAAGGTGCTTACCTTTATTTCGTTTTTCTTTGTTCCGCTCACCGCCACGGCAACAACATTGTATTCTTCTTTGAGATGTTTCGCATAAAAAAGAACTCCGTCAACCGCATAATCTTTTGGCTTTGAGCAATTCTCGGATTTGTGGAATTTAACGGATTTTTTGCACTCGACCACAATAATTGTTGAGGTATCGTCGTTAAAAGTGATTACATATTCTGGCTTTGCCTTTCCGCTTCCTGCGACTAAGAAATCAGATAGGTTACATTCTTTTGGCTTTCCACCCATTTTTTTAAGCAGGCTTTCGATTTTATCGACAGCCTCGCAATCGCCCTGCGGAAAAACATAGCCGAACGGATTTTCACCAATTGTGCATTTCATTTCGCGAAGAGTAAGACTTTCCGTGTACTGTTCGATTGCCATATCACCACCTCGAAAATATTATAGTAGATTCATGAGTTTTTGTCTTAAAAAAGAATCACTAAAAAGTATGAGTGAACAAACAACATCTCTGTAAAAAATAAGAACTTACTGCCAATTAACAAAAAAGGCGGCAAATGCTCGCCGCCCGTAACGTTATTTTTACCACAAGCTTGAAAAAGCATTTACGGCATCACTTTTTGACACCTTTCCCTCAGCATAATCAAAAGCACTTTTTGCGAACGCCTTGATTACAGCATTGTCTTCCATGACAGGAAGCATCGGATTTATAGAGCCTCGGTTGAAGCGGATTTTAAGAAGGGCAAAATATTGAAGGGATTCCAGCTGATTGTTCTCCATCAGAGTGGTAAGAGTTTTATTGCTGACAGGAACTCCCTTGTCATTTTTTTGAAGGAGCGCAAACTCCTGGTTATTTACAAGAAAATTCAAAAATTTTGCGGCTGCTTCTGGATTCTTGCAGTCTTTTTTTATCGCATACATGGACGCGGGCTTTAAATACCAGCCGGATTCCTTTGCACCAGACGTTGTGATGAAATTTCCAAGAACGGCAGAGCCACCAAGAGACTCAACTTCCTTAACGAACAAGGAAATCTCATTGCACCACAAAAGCGCGCCGACAATTTTCTGCTCCCTTAGCGCACTGATTTTGAATCCCCTCGTGGGCGAATAAACTACATGCTCCTGCACGAGCCGCCTGACAAAATCAAAAATCAGCCCAAGCTCTTCTTCGGAAACATTCAGTTTGCCGTTCATCAGAAAGACTTTTTTGGAATAACTCTGCTCAAACCACGCAATAGCAAGAAAAAGAAGATGGCGGTTGCTCAGAGTGAACACATACCTGTCGCTCTGCTTCAAAACTCTTGCCAGAGAAAAAAGCTCATCCCAGGTCGAAGGAATTTTTAGCGAATTTTTATCAAAGAAAGACTTGTCAAAGACTGGAATAGCCGTGTTGAATGCAATCGGAATCGCGTTCAGTTTGCCGCTGACAGTTCCATAGGCCAAATCTTTCAACGTGTAGTTGTAAAGGTCAACATATTCAGACAATGTGTTGATGTCATAGAATCCGTTTCCGTCGGGTGAATACTTATCGAGCCAGTCAAAATTTATCTGCATCACATCCGCACATTCGCCCGACTCAAAAGCCGCTTCAAAATCCTTTTCGTACTTGCTCCAGGAATCAAACTTCGGCTCAATTTTTACAAGTGGATTTTCGGACTCAAACAATTCAATTCCTTTAAGCGTGTATTCGACACGAGAATCATTGCCCCACCACGAAAATTGAATTGTACTCACCTGCTTTTCTTCAGTTTTTGGCGCACAACCGACAAAAACTGAAGCCATAAAAATTAAAAATAATGGGATCAGAGCATTATCTTTCCGCATAGATTTTATCCTTCAGCTCCATGAACAGTTCTACGACATCAGGGTCAAAATGCTCGCCAGATTCGCGCTCAATCAAAGCGAAGGCATCTTCGTAACTCATCGGCTTTTTGTAGCACCGCTCGGCAATGAGAGCGTCAAAGACATCCGCAACAGCCATGATTCGCGCACACAGAGGAATTTCTTTGCCCATCTTTCCGTTCGGGTAGCCCTTTCCGTTCCATTTTTCATGATGGTAGCTTGCAATATCCGAAGCGATGTCAACATAGGCTTTATCCGCAACACCACCAATAATATCATAGACAATTTTCCCGCCTGCGCTCGCATGAGTCTTCATGATTTCAAATTCTTCCGGGGTGAATTTGCCAGGCTTATTCAAAATTGCATCCGGGATTACGATTTTGCCCAAGTCATGCATCGGGGCAGCGCGCGTCACATAATCAATGTATTCGTCCGTAAGGATTTCGCTCCACTTGCCCTTCTTTTTGGCCTGCAACAAAATCATATTCACAAGATGGCTCGTGCGTTTTACATGCTGGCCGGTCTCACCGCTCCTGCTCTCAACAAGGTCGGCGATTCCCATAATCGTCTTGTTCTGAATTTCAAGGATTCGCATTTCGTTGGCTTCGGACTTCGACTGGAAGAATTTGTTCTTTTCTTCAAGCTCTTTCAAAACCTTGTGTGTGTAAATTATGCTGATTATGATAGAGAAAATAATCACCCCAAAGCCGATTATAGAAAAAAGCTTCGTTGAATTAAGATAAGAATTCATCTCAGACTTTGACTGCTCGATATATACATTTGACATTTCAGAAAGTTTATCAATGCTGAAATTGAGCCTCGTCACAAGCGGGATAATAAAAACCTTAATGAACTGCGTGATTGATTCTGGATTTTCGACATCCTTCATCGAAAGAAGAACGGCATTGTAATTGAGATAATTGAGAACACCGTCGTTCACGCTCCTAAAAAGCCGTTCCTTTCCAGAACCACGCTCCATGTTCTTCATTATCTCGGCATGTTTTATCAGCTGATTGCGGATTTTAAGCTCTGTCTTAGAAAGAGCGGCTGCATTATCGTCTTTGTTAAGGACAGAAGAATTCATGATAGCAACCATATTGTACTCGTATTTGTACAAAAGGCTCCGAATTTCCTCGACATCCCTCTCTTCCTCAAAAATCTGGTTAGTCATGGAATCGTACAAAGAAGCCTGCACGTCCATACAATATTTGAGATAGAGAATTCCCAAAATACCGACAAGCTGAGCGATAAAGATAACAATTAATGCACTTACAGAAAGACTCTTTTTCACAATTTTTAATTATACCACGACATTTAAAAAAATGTTAAAAAAATAAGCCATAATCACCATTAAACAAAAAAAGAACCCACCAGCGAGTTCTTTTTTACGTTTCGAATTAATCTTTATGAATGTCGTACGTTTGATTCTGTTTAGATTGCTCGAAGAGACTTTGCTCCAACAGCGGCTCCAATAACGGCTCCAGCTGCTGCACCGATTATCGCACCCACTCCAGTACCAATCAAAGCGGCACCAACAACAATCGCGGCACCCACGGCTACAGCCTTCCAATTGCTCTGAAAGAAATTCTTGATAGAATCAAAGAAACCGCAGACAAAAATATTATAAAGCTCCTTCTTGATATCTTCTTTCTGATTCTCTTTTTCATCCGACTGAAGCTGTTCCTGAACAAAATCCATCTGTTCCTGCAATTTTTCAACTTCAAGCTCCGGATAGAACGCATGAATCGCATTAAACGCACTTTTTGGATTGGAAGCAGCCTCTACAATCATTGAAATTCTCTCGACATCATAGTTTTCTTGAATTTTTGCGATGTCTTCTACTGCTACTCCTGCATTCTTCAAAACTGCCTTCATTTCTGTGTTTGTCACTTATTTTTACTCCTTACAATGACATTTTTCACTTACTTTTATTTATACGAAGGAGTTTGAAAAAAGGCTAAAAATTCAGAAAAAAATATCGGCTTTTTGCCATATTTTAGACATGTTTTTTACCTAATTTACTCCTAAATTTAGCTTAAATTTATCATAAATTAGCATGTCTGTCAAATAAAATTTAATATAGATTTAAGAAAAGCTCAAAAAACTATTGAGCCTGAACAGAAAATTCTTCGCCAACACCAAGCAGTTTTCTCTTTAATGTTGGAATTATGAGAGAAATCGGGCGTTTGGAATTCGTAGTAACTTTTGCAGCACAAATGTAGCCTGAACCGATTTTTTGAGCAGGGCCTTTTGAAGAAGACCATTTATAGCCTGAATAGGTCGTAGGATCCGGAATAATGCTTACCTTCACTTCGATTGGATTTTGAATCTGATGGAAAGTGTTCGCAAGGCTTATATTCTGCAAGCTTGAAATAAGATAATTATCGCTGACTGGGAACTCAGAGACATCAGTTATCAGCCCCTGAATGAAACCGTATTCTTCTTGTTTGACCGTGGTAGGAGCAAGCCCGATTTTCATGCCAGGATGGATTTTCTTGCCTTCGACCGCAGGGAAATAAACAAGCGCGCCAATCGTCGCCGTCCCAACCCCGGATTCAATAACCGCAATCGTGCTTCCAGGCTGAACATAATCGCCACGTCGCACAGGAATCTCCATGATGCGGCCAGTCGCCGTTGCCAAAACCTGGGTGGCCGTCTGATAATTATCGTTTAAAAGAAGAATCTGTTGCTTTAACTCCGTAACCTGCTGATCAATGCTCATTTCAGTCTGGCGGGAATTTAGATATTCCTGCTCTGTGATAAGGCCTTGCTCAAAAAGGCTTTTCATCATCCATTGCTTTTCGGTCCCGCCCCTGCGTGTAGAGCGAACCATTTCCTGCATCTTGAGATAGCCTTCGAGCTTTTTCTCATTCACTTTGATTTGATCAAGAATATCCTGACGTTCGATTCGCGCAATAATCTGACCGTTATGAACAGTGTCGCCATGATTCACGAAAATATTTTTGACCGCACCCTGATTGGCATATTTTACGCTCGTGATAAAATCGCTGTTCACGAGCACGCCAGTCCCGCTAACGGTGTCGGGAACTGAGCCGAAAATGCCCCACAAAAATGCAACGAAAATAATAATGCCCACAGAAATCAAAGCAAGAGCGCTCGACGGCTTAACAACTGTCATTGTCTGGTCAAGCTGGTCAAGCGAGGCGATTCTATCCAATGCGGACTTTCGAAAAATTGCGCGTTTCATTTTTCTCCTCTAGTACGATGCTATAAAAATTATAACCTACTTTAAGAAAAAATCAAAAACTATTGCCAATTATGAAGCAAATTTGAGCCTACACCTCAAACTGATCAACCTGTTTGCCCATTGTGCCGATTGAATTCTCCATGAGCTTGGAAATTTCAGAAAGAGCCTTGCCTGCGCTGTTGATTTTTGATGCGCTCGCACTCATTTCAGTCATTCCCTGCTTCATGTCCGCCGTGTCACGCTGCAAAATATTGATTTCTTCCATAATCACTTTGCTGTTTGCCGACATTTCTTTTGATGCGCTCTGAACTTCGTGCGTGCTTTCATTCATTCCGTGGAGACTGTCAGTAATCAGAACAGAACCTTCCTGCTGTTCGGTCATAGCAGCCTTTATCTGCCGAACAAGAGAATCTGTATCATGAATTTCGCTTGCAAGCTGCGAGTATCCCTGAACTCCACGCTGAGTTGCCTCAACAACAGTACCTATCGTATTCTGGATTCGTTTGAGCTGGTCACCGATTGTCTTTGATTGTGTTGATGAAGTTTCGGAAAGTTTTCGAATTTCGTCTGCAACAACTGCAAAGCCTTTTCCTGCCTCGCCCGCATGAGCTGCCTCAATTGCCGCGTTCATTGCAAGAAGATTTGTCTGTTCCGCAATCGAAGCGATTACCGCATTTGCCTCACTCAAAAGTTTTGACTGGTTTTCAATTTCGCTGATTTTTTCCTGCAACTCACTTTGAGTTTTTGCACCGTTCTCTGCGTCGGATTCAAGTTTTCCGAATGATAAAGCCATTTTATCAACATAGCGGTTTACCTCACCGATATTTCCAATCATCTGCTCAACAGCAGTTGAAGCCCCCTGCACTGCTTCTGCCTGAGAAGCTACAAGTTCTTCAAGTGATGAAATTCTGTTTAAAATCTTGTTTATGCTCTGCGAAGTCTGGGAAACACTTGCCGTCTGCTCACCAAGCTCTTCATTCATATTGTGGATACTTGAGCTGATTTGTGTTATTGCCGCCATTGCCTCGTTTGTTGAGTCGTTGAGTTTTGTACCGGCCTCAGTAAGGGAAGTTTTTGTTTTCTTCATGTTACCGATAATATCCTGCAACTTCTCTGAATACATATTGAAGCTTTCTGCAACATCACCAATTTCATTCTTTGACTTTATACTGATTCGCTGTTTGAGGTTTGCACGTCCCTGAGCAATCTGTGCCGCATTTTCGCTGATAGAGTTTCGGATTGTTTTAAGCGGGCGAATGACTTTTCGCGTTACAAAACCTGTTCCAAGTGCCAGAATAATTGCGACGATTATACAAACAGTGACCGTCGTGTTAAGCGTGGTAAAGAAAGTTTTATAAACCGTATCGTATGGACAAAGAGCCACAATCTTGTAGCCTGTCTTTTGATTTGTAAATTTCTTTGCAAAATATGTGCTGTAATTTCCGCCAGGAACTTTGATTGAAGCGTTATTCGCAGAAGAAGAAAAGAAATCCGCGAGATCAGGGATTCCAATTTCAGAAACCTTCTTAAAATTGCATTTACGGATTCCTGTGTCGGCAAGAACCGTTCCGTCTTTTTGAATCATCATAAAGAAGCTGCCTTCGCCCAAATTCATGTTCTCAAGAATCGTGTTGAGGGTTTCAAGCGATACTTCAATAGAAGAATTTCCGACAAATTCACCGTCTTTGTTATAAACGCTTCGTGTGATTCCAACTACGGTCGCGCCAACAGTTGAGGCAAAAGCGTCCGTAATCATTACATTTCCGTTGCCCTTGTTCGCAGTCTCATACCAGCCACGTTTTCGCGGATCATAACCACCGTTCATCGAGCTGTCAAAATTCGTGGCATAGCCGCCCCATTTCGTGCCTATATAGATTTCCGCAATATCCGAGTCTCTTTCCGCAAAAGATTTGCAGACCTTTCGGATTTGCTCTTCGGTTTCGCTTTTTTCATATCCCAGAATCTGAATCGTGCCTGATTCATTCACAAAAGAATGAATCGTATTATCCGCATTTTTTACCTCATCAGTCTCAGAAAAAACATTCAACTCGATTTCCTTTGCACGGAAAAACATTGAAATTGAATCAGAGAATTCAGAAAGAGCCGTTTCCGCACTTTCATAAAACTTATCAAGACAATACGCCGAAAAGAAATGCCCTGTTAAATTTGCCGAAAGCCCCACCACAAGAAGGATGATGATACCAACACTAATTGAAATTTTTGTCGATAATGACACTCGCTTTTTGTTCATACTTTGACCTCATTTTAGGAAAATATTTTATCGCAACAAAATTAGGCTAATCAAGATAAAATTAAGTTATTTTTTTTGTATTTTTGAAAGATTTCATTGAATTTATTTCAATTTTTTGTCATAAACACACCTCTCCTTATATATTTATACGAACGACTTTTCCAAAAGGTTAATAAATTCGCCATATTTTTTTGTTTCGCTTCATTTGCAGATACAGCCATTGAAAAAATGACGAACGTGACGGCTGCGATTGAAGAAAATATGCAAAGTCTGTCATCGCAATGACTGCGACAGTGAAAAATATCCAGAAGAAGTGTCACATGGACGTGGCAAAAAGAAAATTTCCGTGACCGATACGCCGGCAAAATTCTTTTTTGTTGAAAATCTCGTTATTTTTTCTATAATAAGACTCATGCATATTAAAATATTTCCTATTCTGGCACTTTCTTTATTGATACCTAAGTTTATATTTTCAGAAGAAGCTGAAAGCACAGAATCTACGGAATCTCTTTCTTTGGAACAGGCTTTAAATCTCGCAATTCAGAACAATTATGAAATCAAAAAGCAAAGATACGCGCTCGCAGCGGCTCATGCACAGTACAGGCAGGCAAAAGGCTTGCTAGACGTAGAGGTTGGAGCCGAGGCAGGCTATTCACTCAAGCAGAATCCTGTGGACGAAAATGACCCATCTTATGGGATTGATTCTATACCCACGGATGCAGGCACACTTTCAGCCTATTCTGACAATACTTTGACCCAGCAGACTTCAGGCTCTGTTTTCATCCAGAAACTTTTTGGCTTTGGTTTGCAGTCAAAGCTTTCTTATACAGTCAATCGAGAAAAAAACACGCCGGAATACACTTATTCAGCAGGCTTCCCGGAGTCCGCCAAAATCAAAGAACAGGAAGCCCGCAACTACGGCACGGTGGCATTGGAGCTTTCGCTTCCGCTTTTTAAGTCTTTCAATGATTCAATCGCGTCTCTCCAGCTTGAAAGTGCAAAAGCTTATATCGATCAAATGAACGCCCTGCTGGAAGATTCAATTTCCAAAACGGTGATAGCGATTTCTCAAAAATATTACAATTATTTCCTTTCGTACAATTATTTTGAACTAATCACTTCGCTTCAAAATAAGATTGAAGAGCGTAATAAAAACATGGATTCTTTGATTAGGGCTGGAGTTCGCTCAAAAAATGATATGCTTGCCATGCGGGTTAACGAAAAAGAAAATCAGCGGAATGTCGAAAATGCAAGGGTTAGCTTTCATAGTGCAAGAATGGAGCTGATGACGGCTTTGGGAATAACAGATCCAGCCCTTGTTCCTCCGCCAAGCAAAAATTCTTTCCCAAAAATCAATATCGAAGAAGCAAAATTCCTGGAAGAAAGCGAAATTGACCAAAAATTCCTGGAAAATGTGATTCAGAACCGAAATGATATCTTATCGCTCAGAAAAGGCCTTGAATCAGCAGAAAAAAAGCTTCGGATTGCAAGAGTTGATTCCCGCCCTGATGCAAATTTGGGATTCGGAATCGGGGCGACTGGAACAGAATATTCCGACAACTACGGAAAGCTTCCTGGAGCTGGCACAAAAAATATCCGTGGCATCGATATTTCCGGCAAAGTTTCTGTAAGCGCAAAACTCGGCAACAATTCCAAAAAAGGAGCCGAAGAACAGGCACTCGCCGAGTACAATTCGCTTCTTGCGGATTACGAAAATGCAGTGAACACGCTCGCGATTCAGGTCAAGAACGTGGCTGGAAAAATCTCTGTTTATAAGAATTCCGTGCAGAATGCAGATGAAGTTCTTGACTTACAAAAGAATCTCTATGAAAATGAACAAAAGAGATTTAACGCAGGGCTTATCACGGTCGATAACCTTTTATCCCAGGATGAAAAATACATTTCTGCGGAAAATTCTTATTACCAGGTGCTGATTAATTATCTTTTATCGGTGCTTGAATATAAATATTACACCGCGGAGCTAATTTTTGTTGAAAAGTATTAGCCCTTTTTGATTCTCGCTCGTATAAATATATGACGAAATCAATTAGCGAGGTAAGACTATGAACGATAAAAAACTTAAACGATTGTTTGACTTTCAGAGATTTGAGGGAAATTCTGCAATGAATTTCGCAATCCAGAGCGCAAGAAGCTATATCAATTCTCTTCAAAATTCAGAAAGCAAAAATGTTTTTGAGCTTAATGATGAAGAGCTTGACATGATCAACGCTGCAGGTATTGCAGATACAAGACTTCCAAGGACGGGAATAGTTTCGCCTGATCCGCACGATAAGGGAATTCTGTGACACAAAAAGAAAAGGACGAACTTTACAAGGAATATAACCGCAAGGTTTTCTACTATTTTATCGGAAAGCACTTGGACGAGGACGATGCCGAAGATTTGACGGCAAATGTCTTCGTCAAGTTCTACGATAAATCCGAATCTTTTGATCCATCAAAATCTTCTCCTTCCACGCTGATTTACAGAATCGCACACAATACGCTGATTGATTTTTGGCGCGTGCGTAAGCAACATTCCGAACTTGACGAGGAAATTGCTTACCACGATGAAACCCTAGATAATATCCTTACTGGCGAAACGCTCACAGAGCTTGGTCAGGCACTCATGCGGCTTCCTGACCGCGAGCGTGCTCTGGTTGTTCTTGTCTACTACGACAACAAAACTCTCAAAGAAGCTGCTGAACTTCTCAAAATGAGCTACTCAAATTCCAAAATCATCATGAAAAATGCTTTGTCAGAGCTTAAAGATTTTCTTGCATAAAATTTATTTAAAAACGTTAGAGTATTGAGGATTATCCCCTACTCCAAAGCATACAATAAGCCTGGGTACGCGCAGCGAATCTGGCGACCTTCAACAATGCTCGGATTTCAGCCTTTGTATACCAATATGCCTCTATTTCTTCCATCTCAGAATCGCTCGGCTTGATTTCGCCGCTCGCCGTTCCTTCGATTACTATATTTTTTTCATTAGAAAATCCGACCGCAGAATAAGATTCAAACCAAATACCTTTTATACGGGTAAGTTTTAGCCCGGTTTCCTCACGAAGCTCGCGCTCCGCCGCCGAAGCCGCATCCTCACCACTGTCAATGAGACCTGCCGGGAAATTGTAAACCCACTCACCGGTCGCCATACGAAATTCGCGGGAAAGCAGAATCTGCTCATCGCTCTCGTCACGTATAATCATGACTACTGCATCCACTCGCCCACCACGCAAATCATCAAGATCTGTGAGGTTCGGGTTACGGCTAATCATCTCATAAGTCTTGCCCTTTCCGCTCACAGTCTCATATTCAATATTATATCTGGTAATAAACTTACCCTGATGAATTTTTTTGATTGCTTTGAATTTCATATTTTACACACCGTTGATTGTCTCATAGTAAATGCAATCATGCTTACATTCGCCTTTGAATGCACCTTCACAAATCGGCATTTTGCACAGCATCTGAGCCTCATCATCGTTGCGGCTTATTCGCTTGCGCACATAACCGATGTTCTCGAAATTCTGCTCCTTACCTTTCTCAATGGCCGCACAAGTGTTAATCCAAACAACATTGCAGTCATCATGGGCGCAAAGGTCAAAAGACTGTCTGAAGTCATAAGAACCTGTCGAAAATGAAGGAACAATAATCAGCGTGAGCTTAAAGCACCGCATGAGCTGCTCCATGTACTTTGTCGTGAGAAAATCCTTACAAATCAGAATTGCGATTCGGCCAATTCCCTCGTAATGGAAGATATTCACGACAAGGCTTGAAAGTATTCCCTCAAGATAGCCGTTACCGTTCAAATCAGCACGGAAAGGATTCTGCTTGCTCTGGCGGCAGATAATATTCCCGAATTTGTCAAGGATGCTAACAGTATTGCCCTTTTTTTCCCAAAAAGAAGGAAGAATTATGAGAGAAGGAATTTTTGATCTTTCATCTTCGGACAAAGCCTTCAATCTTTGAGAGACGAAATCAGCCAACCTGGGATTTCCAAGCATTTCCGGAAACACAATGATATCCGCTTCGTTTTGAGAAGCCGTGATAATCTTGTGCCAGATAAGCTCATTTTCCTCCTGATGGTCGGATTCGTCGTAAGCAATCCTAAAATACTGAACCTTGTCCTCTGAATACGGAACGACATTAAATCCCCGCTCCAGACGAAGCGGAGTCGTGGCAATTTTTAAGGAACGAGTTTCTGAGAACTTGGGGAACAAATCCTTTTTAAGAAAGAAATGCTTGTCAATCAGCTCACCGAGTATTGAATTTTCCATTAAAAGCATATTGAACAGAAAATTATCCATACGGTTATAGCTGTGACTCAGCCGATGCTTTCTTTCCCAAACACAAGAAGAGCGAGGCAAAAGACCAATTCCAGTTGTCTCGCGGTTGGTGTTAAGTACAACAGAAAAATCATCTTTTTGAAACTCGGCGATTTTTTTTTGCAATAGAG
>Ga0310695_10004400_pt1 | contig 26050 bp, 29 predicted proteins | sample RumenRJG_04DNA_FD_203882 | JGI IMG/M metagenome (GOLD analysis project Ga0310695, IMG submission 203882) | Bovine rumen microbial communities from Lethbridge, Alberta, Canada - RJG_04 (v2) (version 2) | ecosystem: Host-associated > Mammals > Digestive system > Stomach > Rumen | place: Canada... | reverse complement strand
GGGTTTTACCACGGCTACCCAGTACTCAGGAGCGCCTTTACCGGAACCCATGCGGGTCTCGGCGGGCTTGGCCGTTACCGGTTTATCGGGGAAAATCTTGATCCACACCTGACCGCCACGCTTGGTGTAACGGGTCAGGGCGATACGGGCCGCCTCAATCTGCTGGCTGGTAACCCAGTGCGGTTCGGTGGCCTGCAGTCCGAATTCGCCGTAAGCCAGGGTGTTGCCCCTCTGGGCTTTACCCTTCATGCGGCCGCGGAACTGCTTGCGGTGCTTCACTCTCTTGGGCATTAACATGGCTTACTTTCCCTCCTTCCCGGCAGGGGCTTTCTTGGCCCGGGGCAGGATCTGGCCTTTGTAGATCCAGACCTTAACGCCCAGACGGCCGTAAGTGGTCTTCGCTTCAGAGAAGCCGTAGTCGATGTTCGCGCGCAGGGTCTGCAGCGGGATGGACCCGTCATGATAGTGCTCGCTGCGGGCGATATCGGCGCCGCCCAGACGTCCGCTGACAGCAGTCTTGATACCCTTGACTCCCGGGATCTTCATGCTGCGGCCCATGGCCTGCTTCAGAGCACGGCGGAAGCTGATGCGCTTCTCGAGCTGCTGGGCGATGTTCTCAGCAACCAGCTGAGCATCGGCGTCGGGCTGCTTGATCTCCATCACGTTGATGTGGCAGGGACGGCCCAGGAACTCGGTGATGTTCTTCTTGAGTTCTTCGATGCCGGCGCCGCCGCGGCCGATGATCATGCCGGGCTTGGCAGTGAAGATATTCACTGTCATGGTCTGCGCCGTACGTTCGATATCAATGTGGCTGATACCGGTGGAGTAGTACTTTTCCTTCAGCATCTTACGAAGCTTGAAATCTTCCACCAGATTGTTGGCAAAATCCTTCTTGCCGGCGTACCAGCGGGTGCTCCAGTCATAGATGACTCCGACCCGTGCACCGTGGGGATTTACTTTCTGACCCATGTCTTTTCCTCCTTCGCCTTACTTCTGGTCCAGCACCACGCTGATGTGGCTGGTGCGCTTGAGCATCGGTGACGCGCTGCCGCGGCTGCGGGCAACGTAGCGCTTCAGCGTAGGACCGGGATTGGCGTACACTTCGGCGACGTAGAGGTTGTCACGGTTCAGTTCCTGGTTGTTCACCGCGTTGGCGATGGCGCTGTTCAGAACCTTCAGGACCACGGGGCTCGCGGCCTTGGGGGTGAACTGCAGGATCGCTGCGGCTTCATCCACGCTCTTCCCGCGGATCAGATCGATCACGATCTTCACCTTCCGAGGAGAGATGCGAATGTACTTGGCATGGGCCTGGGGACGCTTGTCGGCGTTCGCCTTGCGGGCCGCTGCCTTTTCTTTCGAACGGGTAGCCATTTCGTTTTTCCTCCTCTTTCAATTACTTCCGCGCGCTGTTCTTGTCCCCGGCGTGGCCGCGGAAGGTGCGGGTGGGGGCGAACTCGCCCAGCTTATGACCGACCATGTCCTCTGTTACATAAACCGGAACGTGCTTCCGGCCGTCATGCACAGCAACGGTATGGCCCACAAAGTCCGGGAAGATCGTGCTGGAACGGCTCCAGGTCTTCACGACCGCTTTTTTGCCGCTCGCATTCATCTCGGTGATGCGCTTCATCAGCGCGGGCTCTACATAAGGGCCCTTCTTTACGGAACGACTCATATCTTTCAGGTGCCTCCTTTACTTCGAGCTTGCGCGCTTGACGATCATCTTGTTGGAATACTTCTTGTGCTTCCTGGTCTTCAGACCCAGAGCGGGCTTGCCCCACGGGGTCACAGGAGCCGGCATACCAACGGGGCTCTTGCCCTCGCCGCCGCCGTGCGGGTGATCACAGGGGTTCATAACCACACCGCGGACGGTGGGCCGGATACCCATGTGGCGAACGCGGCCGGCTTTACCCAGACGAACGTTCTCGTGATCGGTGTTACCCACGGTACCGATGGTGGCCTTGGCGTTCAGCGGAAGCTTCCGCATTTCGCCGCTGGGCAGGCGGACCTGGGCGTAACCGTTTTCCTTAGCCATCAGCTGGGCGCTCATGCCGGCACTGCGTACCATCTGGCCGCCGCGGCCGGGCTTCAGCTCCAGGTTGTGGATCAGGGTACCGACGGGGATATTGCTGATGGGCAGTGCGTTGCCGGGTTTGATGTCGGCGCTGTCGCTGCTGATCACGGTATCACCGACCTTCAGTCCCAGAGGAGCCAGGATGTAGCGCTTCTCGCCGTCCGCATAGTTCAGCAGGGCGATGAAGGCGCTGCGGTTCGGGTCATACTCGATCGCGCTGACCTTGGCGGGGATGTCCACCTTGTCACGCTTGAAGTCGATAATGCGGTATTTCCGCTTGTTGCCGCCGCCCTGATGGCGAACGGTGATTTTGCCCTGCTTGTTCCGGCCGCTGTTCTTCTTCAGAACCTCGGTCAGGCTCTTCTCGGGCGATTTCTTGGTGACCTCTTCAAAGGTCAGAACCGACATATGCCGCCGGGCGGGCGAAGTCGGCTTGTAAACTCGAATAGCCATTTCTTTCGTTCCTCCCTTGCGTTACTGTGCCATGCCTTCGAAGAACTTGATGGGCTTGGAGTCCTTCTTCAGAATCACATAGGCTTTCTTGGTTTCGGGGGTCATGCCCTGGGTGCGGCCCTGGCGCTTCATCTTACCGATGGTGCGCAGGGTGTTGACCTTGGCAACCTTCACGCCGTCTTCCGCGAAAACCGCTTCAATGGCGCTCTTGATCTCAGCCTTGTTGGCCTTGATGTCGACTTCGAAGACGTAGCGCTTCTCGTCGATTCCTTCGTAAGCCTTTTCCGTCAGGATCGGCCGCTTGATGATGTCATGGGGGTTCTTCATGCGTACACCTCCTCGACGCTTTCCTTGGCCGCAACGGTCATCACCAGTTTGTCGGCGTTCAGGATGTCGTATACGTTCAGGGTGTTCACGTAGCTGACCTTCGCCTGGGGCAGGTTCGCGGTCGCACGGATAACGCTCTCTTCACGTTCGGGCAGGATCACCAGGGCCTTCTTTTCAGCCTGCAGCTTCTTCAGCGTTTCGGCCATCAGCTTGGTCTTGGCTTCCTTCAGCTCCAGCTTGTCAACCACGATGATCTCACCGGCGTTCAGCTTGGTGGTCATGGCGCTCTTGAAAGCCAGGCGGCGAACCTTCTTGTTCACGGCCAGATCGTAATCACGGGGCTTGGGAGCGAACACGACGCCGCCGTGCTTGAACTGGGGCGCGCGGTTGCCATGGTGCCGGGCGTTACCGGTGCCCTTCTGGCGGTAGATCTTCCGGCCGCCTCCGCGGACTTCGCCGCGGGTCAGGGCGCTCTGTGTTCCCTGGCGCTGTGCGGCCAGGTAGGAGCGGACCATCAGGTGCATCGCTGCTTCGTTGATCGGGGCGGCGAAGATCTCGTCGCTCAGCTCAACTTCGCCGATGGTCTTTCCTTCCATATTATAAAGTGCGGTTTTTGCCATTGTCTCTTCCTCCTTGCTCAGCTTCAGGCCTTGCAGGTGTCACGGATAATCAGCAGACCTTCGTTGGGGCCGGGCACAGCGCCCTTGACCAGCAGCAGGTTGCGTTCCGCGTCCACCTGGACGACTTCCAGGTTCTGCACCGTGACCTTGTCCACACCGTAGTGGCCGGCCATGTGCTTGTTCTTGAATACCCGGCTGGGGTCGGAGTTCGCGCTCATGGAACCCACGCCGCGGTGATACTTGGAGCCGTGAGCCATGGGGCCGGTGTGCTGGTTCCACCGCTGGATGGGACCGGTGTAGCCGTGACCCTTGCTGGTTCCGGTGATGTCGATCTTGTCGCCCTGAGCGAACTGGTCGCACTTCAGAACGTCTCCGACTTTGTAACCGCTGCAGTCGTCAAACCGGAATTCACGCAGGGTGCGCTTGGCATCCACGCCGGCCTTCTTGAAGTGGCCGAGTTCAGGCTTGGTGAGCAGCTTCTTGGCACGGTTCTCGGTCACTTCGCCGAAACCGACCTGTACGGCGTTGTAGCCGTCGCTTTCGATGTTCTTGGTCTGCACCACTGTGCAGGGGCCCGCTTCAATCACGGTGACCGGTACGAGACGGCCGTCTTCGGTGAAGACCTGCGTCATGCCGATCTTTTTGCCCACGATCGCTTTCTTCATGTTAATCGCTCCTCCTGCCTCACAGTTTCATTTCGATTTCGACACCAGCAGGAAGATCGAGCTTCATCATGGCGTCCACCGTCTTGGGATTCGGATTGTTGATGTCGATCAACCGCTTATGGGTGCGGCGTTCGAACTGTTCGCGGCTGTCCTTGTACTTATGGACGGCGCGAAGGATAGTGACGATCTCCCTTTCCGTGGGGAGCGGGATGGGGCCGGAGACACGAGCGCCGGTACGCTTTGCGGTTTCAACGATCCGCTCCGCGCTCTGGTCGATCAGTTTGTGCTCGTAGCTCTTCAGCTTGATACGGATTTTCTGGTTGGCCATTCCTGTTAACCTCCTCAATTCGTTCTCGTTTGCGCTCTCCGGAATCCACTGCAGGTGCAGATTCTCTCTGGCGCCTTCGAGTCCGTCGCCCGATTAGCGGGCTGGTCCGTGATAATTACCCGTCTGGCCGGACGGCAACTTACCACTTCATCCCTAAACAGACAACAGGAAAATTATATATGAGTTTATAATTTTTTTCAATAGGTAAAAAGCAGTTTTTTGAAAATTTTTTTGAACTTTTTTACTTTTGGGATTTCCCGTAAACGCTGTTATTCCTTACTTCCCGTTCTTCATATGTGAACACTGTGTCTGGCGTGTCCCTGTTTTTCCCCTTCCTGCCCTTTTCCGGACCTTGAAAAATTATTTTTCGATTTTCTCGTCTGTAAAATCCTTATTTATCAAGTCTTTCGGGTGATATTTATATACACCTTATCATGTGTGTCTATTTACAGTCCCTTCAGACCATACAAATCGCCCGGAGCCTTTCGGCTCCGGGCGTCATCTGCTATATCTTGTATTACAAAGCGCTTTCGAGCGCATCATATTGATCATACAGGCGCTCAATCTCATCCTTCAGGGCATTGTACTGCCGGGTGGTTTCCGCTGCCTTTTCCGGGTCTTTCCAGATCTCCGGATCAGCCAGCGCCGCTTCCATCTTCCCGGCGTCCTGTTCCGCCCGGGCAATGGACTGCTCCACCGCCTTCAGCGCTTCCTTCTGTTCCCGCAGCTTCTTTTCCTCTTCCCGGCTTCTGCGCTTTTCCTTGTCCAGCGCCGTGCGGGTCTGCTGGGGGCTGCCGTCCCCGTCCGGTGCCTGGTCCCGGCTTAGCTTCAGCACATAGCTGTCGTAGTTGCCCAGGTATTCCTTTATCTCATTGCCGTCCAGCACCCATACCTTCTCCGCGAAGCGGTTGATAAAGTACCGGTCATGGCTGACGGAAATAATGGTTCCCGGAAAATCGCTCAGCGCGTTTTCCAGCACCTCGCGGCTGTCCATGTCCAGATGGTTCGTCGGTTCGTCCAGCAGCAGCACGTTGTCCTTCCGCAGCATCAGCTCCGTCAGGGCCACCCGGCCCTTCTCGCCGCCGCTCAGCGTGCTGATCGGGGCAAACACCTCGTCCCCGGTAAACAGGAACAGGCCCAGGGCGCCCCGCACCTCATACTGTTCCATCCGCGGGAAGCGGTCCCATACCTCGTCCAGCACGCTCTTGTTTTCATGCAGTTCCGCCTGGTGCTGATCATAGTAGCCCAGATCCACGCCTGTTCCCCAGCGGATCACGCCTCCGTCCGGCTTTTCCGTGCCGATGAGGCACTTCAGCAGGGTGCTTTTGCCCGTGCCGTTGTCGCCGATCAGGGCAATCCGGTCTCCGGCGCGCACATGCATTTTCAGGTCTTTGAACAGAATCCGCTCCCCGTAGCCCTTGGTCAGGCCTTCGGTGATCAGTACGTCGTCTCCTGTACGCCGCCGGGTTTCAAACCGGAAGCGGACCGTTCCCTCCTCCTGGGGCCTTTCCAGGCGTTCCACCTTGTCCAGCCGCTTCTGCCGGCTTTCTGCCGCCCGGATGCTCTTTTCCCGGTTGAACCGCTTGTACATCGCAATAATGGCTTCCTGCCGGGCGATTTCCTTCTGCTGCAGTTCCCAGGCTTTCATGCGGACCTCGTAAACCGCCGTCCGCTTTTCCAGGTATTCGGTATAGTTTCCGTCGTAGGTTTCCACGTTGCCCAGCAGCAGTTCCGCCATCCGGCCGCAGACCCTGTCCAGGAAATACCGGTCATGGCTGATCACCAGCACAGCGCCGCGGAACGCGGCCAGATAGTCTTCCAGCCAGGCAATGCTCTTCAGGTCCAGGTGATTCGTCGGTTCGTCCAGCAGCAGCAGATCCGGTTCCGTCAGCAGCATGCGTCCCAGACACAGCCTCGTCCGTTCGCCGCCGGACAGCAGTCCGGTTTTCATGTCCTGGAACTCCCGCAGTTTCAGGCCGGCCAGCACGCCCTGTACGGAGGACCGCCAGCCGTAACCGTTGCTGCGTTCAAATTCCCGGGTCAGCGCGTCATACTTTCCGCCCAGGATGCGCAGCGCTTCCGGATCTGATCCTGATACTGCCATTTCCTGTTCCAGGGCGCGCATCTCCGCTTCCATGCGCCGCTGGGGTTCAAACACGCTTTCCAGCGTCTCCAGCACTGTCTCCTCCCCGGTCAGCTCGCCCTGCTGGGCCAGGTAACCGATCCGGAGACCCTTCTGCATGTTCACGCTGCCGCTGTCCGCGGTTTCGAGTCCGGCAATGATTTTCATCATCGTACTCTTGCCGCTGCCGTTGACGCCCACCAGGCCCATCCGTTCCCCTTCCTGAAGGGTAAAGGAAACAGACTTCAGCACCTCATGCGTGCCGAAGCTCTTCCTTACGTCCTGAAGGGCCAGTATAATCATAACCTTACGTTCTCTCTTTCAGAATATACACGCCGCCGACCTCGTCCCGCAGCGCCACCTCCATGCGGATGTCCTCGCCCGGACGGATTCCCTCCCGTGCCAGCGCGTCGGAGGAGACCTTCCGGGCCAGCGTGGGCGTATTGTTTTCCCCGCTCAGATGACCAAGAATCACATTGCCCGTCCCCGCGTTGATCAGCCGTAGCAGCGCCGATGAGCAGGCTTCGTTGCTCAGGTGGCCGTGATCGCCCAGGATCCGGGCCTTCAGCGCCGCATTGTAGTGCGGATTGGCCTTGAGCATATCCGGGTCATGGTTGCTTTCCAGCAGTACCAGCGTGCTGCCTGCCACATTGGCATATACGTCTTCCGAAAAATAACCCAGGTCTGTCGCCGTGGATACGCTCAGGTTCCCGCCGTACAGCCGGAATCCCACCGGATCCGCCGCGTCATGCGGAATGGAGAACGGCACCACGCCGATATCCCCCAGCCAGAAATCCTTTCCGGCTTCAATCTCCCGCATGCAGTCCTGGGGAATTTTGCCGATCTTGTTTTTCATCGCCCACCAGGTTTCCCTTGTGGCATACAGCGGCAGGTGATACTTTCTGGCCAGCACCCCCGCTCCGGAAATATGGTCGCTGTGCTCGTGGGTAATCAGCACTCCGCTGATCGTTCTGATATCAGCCCCGATCGACGCCAGCGCATCCTCAATGGTCTTTCCGGATTTTCCCGCGTCAATCAGCAGTCTCGTATTCCCGTACTGGCAGAACAGCGCGTTTCCGCTCGATCCGGAGTACAGGGGGCAAAAGTACATGTCCAACCTGGTTGCATCCCCGTTTCCTGTCATTCTCTGAATTCATAATTCATAATGATTGTATGCCTTCCCTGGCCGCGTTTCCATGTCACGTACTGCCGACTTTCCCTATTCCGGGAAGTGGATATCAGGTTAACTATTCATAATTATGAATTGTGAATTATGAATTATGAATTGTTGCAAAGCATTTGGATCACAGATCCAAATGCTTCGCGACTCTCTCCGCCTCTGGCGGCGGTGTCATGTAATCCGGTCCGAACAGGATCGTCAGCACCTCATCATACTTCTTCGGAATCAGGCACTCCACGTCCTCAAACGGCACCCTGATCTTCTCCGCAAACTGTTCCGGATGCCATACGTGCGTCATCAGTTCAAACGCGCCGTTGGACATATGGAGGTCGTTCCCCGTTTTGATCCGGGTGGAGACCTTTTCATACCGTTTCGCCTTCCATGCGTAGGAGAATGGCATCCCCAGCACGTGGGTCGCGTGCAGCAGGATCCGGTTTTTCAGTCCGAACCGGCTGTAGTCCACGTTCTTTTTCATCATGCCCTGCAGCAGGTGCAGATGCAGCAGGTGCAGTTTTCTCTTCCAGCCTTCCGGCGGCAGCGGATCCAGGATAAAGAAATCCGTAAAGGCGGCCGCCTTCTCCGGATCCCGGTTCATCACCCGGGGCGTCCAGGTGTCCAGATAGGTCAGTTCAAACCGCTGATCGCATTCCTTGGGATAAACTTCCCGGAACTTCGTGAATTCTCCGCGGGTCATCAGCAGGTCCACGTCGTCGTCCCACGGAATGAACCCTTTGTGCCGCACGGCACCCAGCAGCGTCCCGCACATCAGGTTATACTCAATCCCGTGTCTTTCACAGACCGCCAGGATATCCCGCAGCTGGCACATCAGCTCCTCGTGGATTTCCTCCAGCGTCAGTTCCCTTTCCATTTCCGTGCCTCACTCTTCCTTCAGGAAAGCCTCCGCCTTCTCCGCGATGGCTTTCCCGTCCATGCCGTATATTTCCCGCAGATACTGCCGGTCGCCCACCACCGTGGTAAAGCAGTCCTCCAGGCCGATACGCTTAATCCTGCATCCCGTTCCCGTTTCCGCAGCCAGTTCGCAGATTGCGCTGCCGAAACCGCCGATGATTGTATGCTCTTCCACAGTCACGATCCGCCGGAAACCGGTCAGCAGTTCCTTCACCGTTTCCGTATCCAGCGGCTTCAGGCAGGGGAAGCTGACCACCCGGGCACTGATGCCCTTCTCCGCCAGCCGGTCCGCTGCGTCCATCGCCTGCGTCAGGATGCCGCCGCAGCTCAGGATCGCGATATCCTTCCCGCCGCGCAGGGTAATGGCTTTCGGGAAACTCCATCCCTTTACCGGGCCGTCATGCACCTGGGGTTCGTTGCCCCGGCCCAGCCGCAGGTAACAGGTGCCCTTCCGCCAGATCATATCGTGGGTCATGGTTTCCGCTTCCGCGGGATCCCCGGGCGTATAGCAGATCATATCCGGGATAGCCCGCATCACAGCCATATCCTCTGTCGCGTGGTGGCTCATACCCAGGCTTCCGTAAACGAAGCCGCCGCCCACACACACAATCTTTACATCCGCCTTGTGATACACGCAGTCGTTCCGGATCTGTTCCAGCGGCCGCAGTACCGGGAAATTGCCGATGGAGTAAACCAGCACCGTTCTTCCGGTGGCGGCCAGTCCCGCCGCCATGCTGACCATGCCCTGTTCCGCGATACCGGCGTTGATCAGCCGGTCCGGAAACCGCCTGTGGATCTGCCGGAGCACGCCGAAACCCAGGTCGCCCGTAATCAGGACGATCCGTTCGTTCTGCGCCATTTCCTCCTCAAGCACCCGCGCAAACGCGTCTCTCACGGTCTGATTGCCTCCAGTTCCTTCAGTGCTGCGTCATATTCCTCACCCTGGGGCGTCCGGTAATGCCACAGGATATTGTTCTCCATAAAGGAAACGCCCTTGCCCTTCACCGTATGCGCCAGGATCACGGACGGTTTCCGGCTGCCGGCGTTTTCCTTCGCCCAGTCGAATGCTTTCATCAGCGCGTCTGTATCATGGCCGTCCACGCTCATGGCGTTCCAGCCGAAATCCTTCCATTTCTGTTCAAAGGGTTCCAGCCGCAGGGTTTCATCCACCGTAGCCAGGCTCTGCATGTGATTGTAGTCAATCACGGCAATCAGCCGGTCCAGCCTGTACTGGGCCGCCTGCAGCGCCGCTTCCCATACGGACCCTTCGTCGCATTCCCCGTCGCCCAGCACCACGTAGGTCCGCCACTGCGCGCCGTCCATCTTTGCGCCCAGCGCCATGCCGGTACCCACGCCCAGGCCGTGGCCCAGGGATCCCGTGGAAACCTCCACACCGGGCACACCCTTATGGCTCACATGGCCGGACAGGATGGATCCGTTGGCATAGTGTGTCTTCAGCTGTTCCACAGGAAAAAAGCCGGTCTCCGCCAGTGCGGCATATACCGCGCTGCCCGCGTGTCCTTTGCTCAGGATCAGGCGGTCACGGTCCGGCTTTTTCGGTTCTTTCGGATCTACATTCAGCACGCGGGCATAGAGCACGGCGATAATCTCAGCCACGCTGAGTACGCTGCCGATATGACTGCCCCGGCTCAGGTGGGTCATTTCCAGACCGTTCCTGCGAATCAGCCAGGCCAGCGTTTTCGGATCCCGGACATCCGGTTTCCCTTCAAATCCCCTGTGCACCAGCGCCTCGTAGCTCTCCATGCCGTCTCCCTCTTAATTCATAATTCAGAATTCATAATTCATAATTGATAGTGTCCTTCTCAATCACATACAGTCTGCATTGAACCGTTTCTTACAGTTCTATCCAACGCATTGGTCTGACCATTCATAATTATGAATTATGAATTAACTTTTTCTTTCCTCATATCATCCGCTTTTTTGAACACACCTTTAATCGTCTCAAAGAACAGTCCCGCGTCCAGTTTAAAGCTCTGGTTCTTCGCGTATTCCACCCGCAACCTGTTCTTCTCCGGCAGAATCAGCCGTTCAAAATTGGCCACCGGATCTTCCTCGCCCACGATTTCGTCCTGGGCGATGTATACGATGCTGCTCCGGTCCGTAATGCCCGGCCGCACCCACATGATGCACTGCTGTTCCTCCGTGTACTGCTCCGTATACAGCAGCAGTTCCGGCCGCGGACCCACAAAGCTCATGTCGCCTTTGATGATATTGAACAGCTGGGGCAGTTCATCCAGCTTCAGCCGCCGCATCACCCGGCCGGCCCGGGTCACCCGGTCGTCGTTCTTGGCGGTGCAGCCGCCGGTCTTGTCCGCGTCCACTACCATGCTCCGGAATTTGAAAATGCGGAAGGGCTGGTTGTGATAGCCTCCCCGCACCGCCCGGTAAAACACCGGGCCCTCCGAGTCCAGCTTCACCCACAGGGCCAGCGGGATCATCACAATCAGGCCCGGAATCAGCAGGATCAGCGCAAACACCAGATCCAGAATCCGCTTAACCACTTTGCTGTAGAAGGGATGGGAAAGCGGTCCGTCCCAGTACGGCTCCTTCGGCAGTTCGCTCTTTCCCATGTCTTCCTCCGTCAAAAATGCCTTTTCTTCTTTTAAGTGGATATAACCCCGTCAGGGTTCAAACCAATAATTCTGAATTCTGAATTATTCAGAAATGCGTTCCAGCATTTCGTTAAATCTTTCCAGCTCATCCCGGCTGCTGTACTGCAGCACGATCTTTCCCTTGGAAATATTTCCGGTCAGCGTGCTCTTCAGACCGGTCTTGCGCAGGATCTTTTCCTGCAGCTCGCTCAGCTCCGCCGGCATCCTCTTCGGCGCTGTCTTTTTCTTCGGCTTGGCTCCCAGTGCCTTCACCAGCTGTTCCATCTGCCTTACGTTCAGGCCTTCGTCAACGGCCTTCTTCGCCAGGCGCAGCTGTTCCGCGCTGCTGTTCACGCCGGCAAGCACCCGGGCGTGTCCGGCTGTCAGCAGTCCGTCCTTCACCATTTCGGTCACTTCGTCCGGCAGCTGCAGGAGGCGCAGCATGTTGGCCACCGCCGGGCGGCTCTTGCCCAGGCGGAAGCTCACCTTTTCCTGGGTATATCCGCACTGGTCCATCAGCGCGCGGATGCCCTTTGCGGCTTCAATCGGGTTCAGGTCTTCGCGCTGCAGGTTCTCAATCAGCGCAATTTCCCGCTGCCGGATCACGTCAATATCCTTGACGATGCAGGGCAGCGTCTCCAGTCCGGCTTCACGGCCCGCGCGGAAGCGGCGTTCACCGGCAATGATCATATAGCGGCCGCCCCCTGCGGGAGCCACCAGCAGGGGCTGCAATACGCCCTGCTCCCGGATGCTGTCCGCCAGCTGGCTGATACTTTCCGGGCTGAAGGTACGACGGGGCTGGTCCGGGTTCGGATCCAGCTCGCCCACGGGGATTTCCTGTATACTGGTTCCCCAGTCTTCGGCTCCGGCAAACAGGGAGTCCAGTCCCCTTCCGAGGCCGTGCGTCTTCTTCGGCATAATTGCAGTCTCCTATTGCTTACTTCTTTTTCTTGTTCCGGGACAGGACTTCCTTGGCCAGGGATTCATAGGCCAGGGCGCCGCTGCTCCGCGGATCGTAAATGCAGATCGGTTCTCCGTGGCTGGGTGCTTCGCCCAGGCGGACATTCCGCGGGATCGTGGTGGCAAACACCGCTTTCTTGAAGTGCTTTTTCACCTGATCCACCACCTGCAGGCCCAGGTTCGTCCGGCCGTCCAGCATGGTCAGCAGGATGCCCTCGATCTCCAGCCGGGGATTGAAGGTGTGCTTCACCCGGTTCACCGTGTTCATCAGGGCGGTCACGCCCTCCAGCGCGTAATACTCGCACTGGATCGGCACCAGCACGCTGTCCGATGCCGCCATGGCGTTCAGTGTCAGCAGGCTCAGGCTCGGCGGGCAGTCAATAAAGATGAAGTCATAATCATCCCGGACCACGCCCAGCAGTTTTTTTAGGTAGAATTCCCGTTCCTTCACGCTGACCAGTTCCACTTCGGCGCCCGCCAGGCGGATGTCCGATCCGATCAGTTTCAGCTTTTTGATTTCCGTGTCCTGAATGCAGTGCTTCAGCTCAGCCCGTCCCATCAGTGCGTCATAGACCGAGCTGCGCTCGTTCACGCTCCTGCCGAAACCGCTGGTCGTGTTGCCCTGGGGATCCAGGTCTACCATCAGGACCTTTTTGCCCGCCTGCGCAATGGCCGCGGACAGGTTTACGGCGGTGGTGGTTTTACCTACACCGCCCTTCTGATTCGCAATTGCGATAATCTTCCCCATATTCTGCCTTTCATAATATGCTCCGGACAGCGGTTTACGCTTCCGGAGCTTCTCCGTTTTCGATCCTCGTGATCATGTCAATCCGCCGCTGATGGCGGCCGCCCTCAAATTCGGCGGTCAGCCAGTGCCGGGCAATCATCTTTGCCAGCTCCGTGCCCACCACCCGGGCGCCCATGGTCAGGATATTGCTGTTGTTGTGCCGTTTGCTCAGCTCCGCGCTGTACACGTCGCTGCAGGTGCAGACGCGGATGCCCTTCACCTTTCCCGCGGCGATCCCGATCCCGATGCCGGTGCCGCAGATCAGGATGCCCCGGTCGCACTCGCCGGAAGCCACCGCCTGGGCGGCTTTGTATCCGTATACCGGGTAGTCGTCATCCCGGTTGTTTGCGTCGTAATTGCCATAGTCTTTCCAGGCGAGTCCCATCTCGTCCAGCATCTTCATCAGTTCCTGTTTCAGGGCTACTCCGGTATGGTCGCAAGCCAGTGCTATCATGACAAATACGCTCCCATTTCAAAAAAATGATTCCGGCCATATGGCCGAAGGAGGTTTGGAAAGCGATCGGAAAGCCCTCCGGGAGAGCTCCGAATTCGCATATATTCCTTACTATAGGAATATATGCTATAATACATCATCATTCGCTGAATTTCAAGGAGGCGGGAAGATCAATGCCCCTGCATCACTGCGAGCTTTGTCACATCGATCTGGACCGGATCACCGTCCGTCGCGGCGGCCAGACCCTGCTTCAGGATGTGTCCATGCACATCCATTGCGGACAGCTCACTGTCCTGATCGGCCAGAACGGTGCCGGCAAAACCACCCTGATCCGCGCCCTGCTGGGGGAGATTCCCCATACCGGCCTGATCCGCCATGTGGACGGCCGCGGACTGGATATTCCGCATCTGCGCACCGGCTATGTTCCCCAGCATCTGCAGTTTGACCGGGAAATGCCCCTGACCGTACGGGATTTCATGGCCGCCTCCCTTTCCAGGCGTCCGGTCTGGACCGGCGTGAGCAAAAAGACCCGTGCGGCTGTGGAGGAGGCCCTGGCTTCCGTCCATGCCGGAGAACTGGCGGACCGGCCCCTGGGCCGCTGTTCCGGCGGTGAACTGCAGCGCGTCCTCCTGGCCCTGGCCATGAATCCGGCGCCGGACCTGCTCGTGCTGGATGAGCCCGTCAGCGGCATTGACCGCAACGGCCTCAAAATGTTCCTGGATACGCTCCTGGATCTGAAACAGACCCATCACATGGCTATTCTCCTGGTCAGTCATGATCTGCGCTTTGTCCGGGAATATGCCGATCATGTGATCCTGCTGGATAAGTCAGTACTCGCCCAGGGCTCTGCGGAAGATGTCTTCGCTTCTTCCGAGTTCTCCTCGGTGTTCGGTTTCAGCGGTGAAGAAGAGGAGGCGGAATGATGGATACGATCTACAGCATTCTCGGCGCCATTCTTCCCCTGGAAGCCTATCAGTATTCCTTCATGAAAAACGCCTTCCTGGCGATTCTGCTGCTCACTCCTCTGCTGGGGCTGCTGGGCACCATGGCAGTCAATCACCAGATGGCTTTCTTCTCCGACGCCCTGGGCCACTCCGCCCTCACCGGCATCGGCCTGGGCATCATTCTCGGCCTGCGGAACGACCTGGTAGCCATGCTGGTCTTCGGCGTCATCTGGGCCATCCTGATCTGCGTGATCAAACAGTCCGGCTCCGCTTCCACGGATACGGTCATTTCCGTTTTCTCCTCCACTTCCGTGGCTGCCGGCCTGCTGATTCTTTCCCGCGGCGGGAAGTTCGCGAAGTATTCCGCCCTGCTCATCGGCGATGTGCTGGCGGTCACGCCTTCCGACCTGTTCTGGCTCCTGCTGGCCCTCATCGGCACGCTGGTGTTCTGGGCGCTGCTGTATAACTCCCTGCTGCTCACCAGCGTGGACAGCTTCCTGGCCCGCAGCCGCGGCGTCCGCACCCGCCTGGTGGAATGCGCCTTCGTGGTCATGGTAGCCGTGGCGGTCATGCTTTCCATCCGCTGGGTCGGCGTCATGCTGATCAACGCCCTGCTGATCCTGCCGGCTGCCGCCGGACGCAACCTGGCCCGTTCTTCCCGCCAGCACGCGGTCTGGTCCGTGGTGATTGCCCTCTTCAGCGGCCTGCTGGGCCTGACCCTTTCCTATTATCTGGATACCAGCGCCGGCGCGTCCATCGTGCTGGTCTCTGCCCTGTGCTATGCCGTTTCCCTGGCGGTCAGGGGCGTCCGGAAATAAAGCACAGCATCTGCTTGTCCTGAACGGAGGCCCTTCCGGTCTCCGTTTTTTGTTGAAAAGAATCGCCGTTACGGCTACAATAGAGACTCATTCCTGACCTTTGGAGGATCCTCATGCTGCTGTTTTTCGATATCGACGGAACCCTGTTTGATGACAGCCGGAAGCTGCCGGCCTCTGTCCTGCCCGCCCTGGAGAAAGCGCATGAGAACGGTCATCTCCTCTTTATCAACACCGGCCGTACCCTCTGCAATCAGGATCACCGGCTGGACGGTTTCCCCGTCGACGGCTGGATTATGGGCTGCGGCACCCGGATCGTCTTCCGCGGTGAAACCCTGCAGAGCATGGAATATGACCTGCCCCGGAGTCTTCGGCTTCGTCAGCTTTTTCTGGACCTGAACGTGCCGCTCACCTATGAGTGCGATACCGCGATCTATTTCGATCCCCTGGCTCCTTCCCATCCGGCCATTCCCCTCTTCCGGCAGTACGCCCGTGCCCACGGGCTGGACCGGGATATCACCGAAACCGATCCGGAGTTCAGGGCGGTCAAGATGTTCTGCTTTTCCGAAACCCGTGATCTGATTGACCGGATTGAAGCGGCCACCGCCGCTATCGGCATGCCCTATACGGCCATTGACCGGGGAAAGGGCGGCTGGGAGGTTGTCCCCGCGGCCTTCTCCAAGGGCACCGGGATTGATGTAATCCGGCAGAAACTGAACGTTTCCCTGGAGGACTGCTTCGCCTTCGGCGACAGCCGGAATGACATGCCCATGTTTGAGCATGTGGGAAACAGCGTCGCCATGGGCAACGCCCCGGAGGATGTCAAAGCCGCCTGCTCTTATGTTACAGATCTCCCGGAGAAGGACGGCATTAAAAAAGCCATGATCCACTTTGGGATCATAGCGGATAAATAACGGTCTCTTTACTTCAGTCCCAGCTCATCCTTCAGCCGGCTGAACCGGGCGGCTTCATGGGGAGCCGGCTCCGCCAGCGGCATGATCAGACAGTGCTGCAGCACGTCCGCGTCCTTCAGCACTTCGTCAAACGGAGAATCAACCCTGTCTTTGTCGCTGTGATGATAGATCGCCCCGGCTACCGTTTCCATCTCTTCTTCTGAAAACAGGCCTGTGTCCTGCATAATCTCCTTCGCCAGGACAGCCCCCTGATGGGCATGATCGGTCCTGGTGCCGGTTTTGTACGCGTAAATATCATGCAGCAATCCGGCTATGGCGGCCAGTTCCACATTTTCCTGCCGTTTCATCGCCAGCAGCGCGCAGGCCTGTGAAACGCTGTACAGGTGCACATAGCCGAATTTGATGTCTGTCGCATCCGTCTGTCCGGCAACGATTCTGTCCACCCGGGCCTGCACCGCTCCGATTCTTTCCATCCTCTATATTCCCTCCGTCAGCCCTCTTACCAGCGTTTCATATTCTTCTCAAACTTCTCTGTATAGGCCGTTTTCAGTTCCTCCGACGTAATCCCGTAGCACAGCATCACGTCGTTGTAGTACATCAGCACGTCCGCCATTTCCTCCACCAGGTTCTTTCTCAGTTCCGGATCCGCCGCCGCTTCTGCGCCGCCGTTCTTCTTGACAATGTCGATTACTTCGCCTGTTTCCCCGATCATCCAGAGCAGTTTGTTTTTCCCGGTCTCCGGTCCGATCGGTTCCCATTTGTCTTTGTATTTATCCTGTAGTTTCCGCTGCATTTCCTGCATTTCACCCATGCTGAAGTCTGTCATATCTTTCTCCCTGCGCTTTCAGATTTCCTCAATCACGGAGGTGCCTTCCCCGCCTGTGTTCCATTTCCACTTCTCATAAAACCGCAGCCTGCCGTTTTCCTCCCGCGGTTCGGAATCGCAGGCGCCGGACTTTATTTCTCCCGCGCTGTTGATATGCTGGTAGGTAAAGTGCAGACCGTGCTTTTCGTCCATCGTTCCCACCAGGAAACCTTTCACCACGCTCCCGCCGGAGTATTCCGCCCAGATCACATTGTCCTTCTGGTGGTAGCCGAAAACGGTCTCCCCGGACACTTCCCCTGTCGGGGAATTCTCCACCGCGGTAAAGAACCGTCCTTCCAGGCTGAATACCTCCGCCGCGGAATCGAACAACGTCCTTCCTTTTTCATAAGCCGTTTCCAGGTTCCGGTCCCAGTCTTTCTCCCGCAGTTCGCATTCCCTCGTCATTCCGGCGAAGACGGTAAACTCCTGCTTCCGTACCCGTTTGAAAAGCCGGTCCCCGAACATCACCCTGTTCATGCTCTCCAGCAGGCCGAACTGCTCCAGCCTTTCCCGGGTATTGCCGGCCGTGCACAGGACCAGCCCCTTGTCCAGGGTCTTCATCCGTTTTTTGCCGTAGGCAAAACCGTAGGACCATACCCGGTCGAACCAGCCCACCAGTTTTGCAGGGGCTTCCGTCCAGAACACGGGATAGATCAGCACAATTGCGTCCGCGGCATTCACCTTATCCTGCTCTGCCAGCACGTCCTCCGCCAGGTCGTTCGTATCCCGGTAGTTGGCGTCCCGCAGATATTCCTTCTCGGACATATCCGTTTTGAAATCCATGGCATACAGGTCCGACAGGATATACTCATGTCCCGCGTCCGTAATTCCCTGGATAAAGGCGTCCCGTACATGTCGGGTAAAGCTGTCCTCCGACGGGTGGCAGTAAACAATCAATGCCTTCATTCTTTTTTCCTCGCCTGATATGATCTTCGTGTTATTCAGAAAATAAAATACAATTCTGAATCATGAATTGTGAATGATGAATTCAGAAAGCGCTGCCTTCAGCTTCTCATACCTCTCATACTTTTCATGCTTTCTGAAATGCTCTTCCCGCTTCTGTTCATACAGCAGCGAATAATCCAGCTTTTCCTCCCCGAACTGTTCGCTCGTCAGGTCAAACACGCTTCCGTCCACCTCATTGAAGCAGTGGTATCCGCCTTCCGCCAGCGGCACGCCCCAGACCTTCCCGCCGAAAAGATCCTGCACCAGGAAGGCCGTAATGGAGCACTGTCCCAGCGTCCGGTTTTCCTCGCTCCAGTCTTTCTGCATCCGCGGCGCGCAGGTTTCCTTTTTCCATACATGCCACAGTGCGTTGTACAGGTCCCTGGGGGTACGGATTCCGGGGTAGTTCTCTGTCCTGGCGGGAACCAGCGCGTTTTCCCATCCGTAAAACCCGTAGGTGTTCATCCGGAACACCCGGGTTTCCTCTCCCCGGCCCGTCTTCATTGTACGGATAAACGCCCCGCCGTATTTTTCATACAGTCCCTGCTCTTCCGAGGAGATGTAAAGCGCGTCCGATCCGTTCTCCCGGGCCAGTTCCTTCACCCGGGCGATCAGCCGGCCCATCAGGCGGCGGCCCCGGTATTCCGGATCGGTATAGACAAACCCCATCCAGGGCTTCAGTTCCGTATCCGGAATCTCATCCCGCTCCGCATATGTGCAGAAGGAAACCAGTTTCTCCCCATCTGTCAGCAGCAGCACCCTGGATGTTTCCCCGTACTGTTTCTGAAAGCGGTCTTCCTTCAGCAGGGTATACAGGTACCGGCCCGCGCGCCAGCTGCAGTTCTTCATCTGCGCCAGCCACAGTTCCCGGCGGTCTGTATCCTCAAAAAACTGAATCTCCATCCGGCGTTTTCCTTCCTTAAAGCTGTTTGACACTGATTATACAGGAAAGCCGCCCTTTTGCAAGGCAAACAAAAGCGGCGCCGGGCAGTCTGACTGTCCCGGCGCTTTGGGGTATGCTTTTGGTTTGATTGTTTTGTTCTTTACAGCCGGTCTTCTTCCAGCCGGTGTATTTTCCTGCGCAGCAGGATTCCTTGGAGCAGCAGCAGAATCAGCAGCACGCCGCAGCCTCCGCCCAGGGCAAGGATCAGCGGTGAATTCTTTTCCTTCTTTTCTGTCCCGCTTTCCTTTCCTTCCTCTGTTTCTTTCCGGACCGGCTTTTCCACGTTCAGTTCCAGCGGCAGTTCGAAGGAAGCCGGGTTTCCGTCCTCATCCGTGCATTCCACCGTCAGGGTGCCGGTATAATCTCCTTCCGTTTCCTTTCCCGGCGTCAGGATAATCTGCGCCTGGCGCGTTTCACCGGGCTGGATCGTCCCCACCAGTGCGCTCTGCCTGTCGGTAATACCCGGCATGGCCACCGTTGCCAGCACGTTCACCACATTTGCCCGGCCCATATTCATCAGCGGCACGCTCAGGGTTACGGAATCGCCTGCGTAAACGCTCCTGGCCATTTTCACCCCGCCCTGTTCCAGCCGGATGGTCTGGTGGATTGCTACGGTGTAATTGCTTGTACTGGTCATCTCCTGCCCCGCCGCGGTCCAGTTCAGGTCTATTTTCAGGATATGCGGAACCACGGTAGCCTTGGCCAGCACCGTCACCGGATAGGTGGCCACGATGCTTTCGCCGGGCGCCAGGTTTCCCGCCTGCAGCGTCTCCGCGCCCCGGGGAAGAATATGCCCTTCCGCGTCGCTCATCTTCAGCTCAATGTTCTCCAGTTCCGTGGCTTTGCAGGGATTGCTCAGTGTCAGCTTTACCTCGCCCTTTTCTCCCACATGCAGCTCTGCCTCTACGCCGGTCACATCAATCCTGGATTTTTCCAGCATTTCTGTTCCGCTCCGGACCCGTACGGTATGGAGAATGTCCAGTTCCTGTTCCTGCCCCGCCTGATTCCGTGCCGTAATATGGATTTCGCAGGGATAATCCCCGTTTTTGGGTTCTGCGAGCATGGACAGTCCGAACCGGATGCCCCAGATGTGTTCTTCCTCTTCCTGTGCCTCTACGGTCATATCCTGGGTCTTGAAGGGAGAAATCCCCGGGTTTTGCATCTTCAGTTCCGCCGTCACGCTTTCCGCGCCGCCTTCAACCCTCACAGGCACGATCAGGTTCCATCTTCCCTTTGAATCGGAAGCGGTATATCCCTGGGACCAGGATCTGTCCATTCCCCGGAGAACCGCATTCTCGTCAAGGGATATTGAAAAGACAGGCTCTCCCAGGGCGGTCAAAACCGGTATAAGGAACAGAACGGTCAGCAAGGCCGCTATCAATCTGTTCTTATTCATTTTGTCTGTTACAGCTCCCTGATATTCTCAACAATCGGCTGGCGTGCCACGCCGCTCAGGCGTCCGCGGATGCCCGCGGTACAGGCCAGCGCCACGCACCCTGCCAGCACCGCCAGGATAGGAATCATAATCAGCGGATGGCTGGCCGTAAACAGTCTCAGTGCCGGAATCCCGCTCACCGCGTAGAACAGCAGGCATGGGATCATGGCAACCCCCGCGCAGATCCATACCGGCAGCCGGTAACATCCGACCAGGGTTTTCAGGTCCGCGCCCACAGCGCGCAGGGTTCCGATCATCCGGGTATCTGAGCGGATCTGCCGGGCGACTCCCGTCACCTGCATGAACACGGATACCGCGAAGAACAGCAGGATCAAACCCGTCAGGCTCAGGATCTCCCGTACCTTTTTCGCCTGTCTTGCACGGTTGACCTCCAGCAGGTTTTCATAGGTCATTCCGCCGCGTGCGGCAATCGACATGATCCGGTTTTTCACCAGTTCCTCCTGCTCCGGGGTCGGATCGGAAGTGCAGTAAATCTCCGTAGTGTCAGGATTCGGCACTTTCAGGCCCATCGCCCGGGCACCTTTTTCGGATACAATTACGGTCACTCCGCCCATATAGGCGCCGCTGATATGCACGCCTCCGCTCAGCACCGCGCCCACCTTCACTTCATTGCGGACTGGCGTCATGGACTGATACCAGTTCTTCCATTCCTCCCCGATTTGCATATCGTTCATCGGGATATCGGCCGCACGGTTCCCGGTCATTTCCAGCAGGCTCAGGTTCATGCCCTTTTTGAAATAGTCATTCCGGATCACAATGTCCCATTCTTGCTCCCGGATTTCTCCCGGAAGGAGCCATGTCTCAATGGTGTATCCGCCGTTTTCCTGCTTCCTGACGCATAATTCAGGCGCGTAAACCAGTACTTCTTCCCCGCTGTCCAGCTTATCCCGGTCAATCGTTCCGTCAGTCACGTTGTCCTGCAGCAGGTCAGCGTCCGGATCAGCCACCACAATGTTGACCGGTACAACCAGGTCGGTAATTCCCAGCTGATCACGGATCAGTTTCAGCCGGTCCGCATTCGACACCAGTTCGGCAGCGCTCCAGTCCTCATAGATCCGGCTCCGTGCCTCCTCCAGCTCTCCTTCGCTGAAAAACAGCCATTCATTGGATATTCCATATGCTCCTCTCAGGGCGCTGAAAGACTGTATGAGTGTATTTCCTTCCGCATCCTTATCCGTTGCGATCCGGGATCTGAAGTAGTCCGGTGCCTCTTCCATCAGCAGGTTTCCCCGGATGGATGTCACGGACTGTACCCGGCTGATCCCGCCGTAATCGGCAAGTCTCTTCAGGTCGGATCGGACATCCTCCGCCTCGCTGTCGCACTGGGAGAATGGGTCATCCACAAAACTGTTATCGAAAGCGTACATGGAAAACGCCGGCCGTTCTCCATCCTGATTTTTAATGCCCAGCACCACTTCACCCAGTAGCAGGGTGGCAAACAGGGTCAGGGCAATCATCCCGGCCGTACCTGCCTGGCGCAGCGGGTGCAGCCGCACACGCCGTCCGGCAATCAGCTGGTCCGGTTTGAATTCTGTGTGATTCCTGATTTTCCCGGCACGGCGCAGCATGCCCGTATCCCGGAGCACGCCCATCGGCGTCTGGGCAGACGCGTGATAAAGCGGCAGCCGGGAAGCAGCGAATACGCACAGCGCTGATACACCCAGAATCGGGATCAGCAGCCAGATATTCAGGTCAAAGGCCACTTGGCCGGACGTCAGCCTGGAAATCACCCAGGCTGTCAATATGCCCAGGATCAGGCCGGCCGGAAGCGCGGTAGCCGTCAGCATCCAGGCTTCCGCGCCGTAGATCCGCCGGATCTGCCGCCGCGTGGATCCGATCGCCCGCAGCATACCGATATCTTCTGTTTTCCGGCTCAGCAGGCTTTCCATCGCTGTCGCGATGCCGATGCAGGCAGACAGCATCAGAGCCGCGCCCAGCACAACCCACAGTCCGATCCGGCTCACAAAGTTCCTGGCCCGTCTCCAGCCCGAGTCGTCAAACACGGCTTCACCGGTTTCCCGGCTGACGCCGAAGCAGCCATCTCTCATCTCGTACCGCAGCGGACAGTTCCGCATCACCTGGTTGAAAGTGATCAGCGGTGCGTAGGTCAGCACGCGGTGAACCATCACTGTACCCATGCCGTAATGTTCCCCGGGAAATACCATCAGGGACGGCAGGCGCATGCCTTCCTCTTCGTTATAAACCACTCTGTTCAGATAATCGCTCTGTTCGTTCAGGATGCCGACCAGCGTAAAGCTTTTCTCTTCTTCGTTACCGTAGATCGGCTTCATTGTCATTGTCAGCGTATCGCCGATTTTCGCCTTTTCCTGACCCAGCTGGATCAGTGCGCTCACTTCCGCGGCAATTTCACCGTTTTTTTCCGGGAAACGTCCTTCCGTCAGCGTACGGTTAATCAGCTTTTCCGCTTCTTCGTCATAGTAGCCGCTGTAAATATCGGTATCCTTTACCCCGGCGTCCACCGTTACATGGCCGATCCGCTGAAAAAAGCCGCAGTTGCGCAGCTGGTCGTCGGTCGGGCTTTCGCTGCCCAGCATAAACATATCCATCCAGCCGACCCGCTGAGCCATCTGCTCCTCGTGTCCGCGGACGGTTCCCCAGGCGCACAGCCCCGTGGCTGTAACCAGGAAAACAGCCAGCAGAATGCCGGCAAAAAGGCTGACATAGGCTTTCCGGTTCACCCGGATATTGGCCCTTGCAACCTGGTTGATTGTCAGTTTTTTCATCCGACGGACCCCCTTCGGGTGTCGTCAGTGGACTCGCGTCCGGTGTAATCCCCGCCGTCAGAAGTGATCGGATGCGCGCCTGCGCCGCTGTCCTCGGCAATTTTGCCGTCCTCCAGGCGGATAATCCGGTCTGCCTGTTCGGCAACGCCCAGATCATGAGTCACCAGGATCATTGTGATCCCCAGCTCATTGCTGATCGTGCGCATCAGGGTCAGCACTTCCCGTCCGGTTTTCCCGTCCAGGTTACCGGTCGGCTCGTCCGCGAACAGGATGGAGGGTTTGTTCGCCAGCGCGCGGGCAATACAGATCCGCTGCTGCTGGCCGCCGCTGAGGGCTCCGGGCAGATGGTTCAACCGGTCTTCAACGCCCAGCATCTCTGTCAGCCGCTTCAGGTACTGTTCGTCCGGTTTGCGGTTGTCCAGCATCACCGGCAGCAGGATGTTCTCCTGCCCCGTCAGTTCCCGCACCAGGTTGTATGCCTGGAAAACAAAGCCGAATCTGCGCCGCCGCAGCACGGACAGCTGGTTGTCGTTATATTGAAACAGGTTGTTGTCCTGATACATCACTTTTCCGGATGTCGGCCGGTCCAGGCCGGACAGAAGGTGAAGCAGGGTGGATTTTCCGCTGCCGCTCTTCCCGGTAATGGCCGTAAAGGTGCCCTGCTCAAAGGACAGGCTGATGCCATCCACAGCATGCACCTCGCTGCTGCCGCTTCCGTAGGTTTTCCTCAGATCTTCACAACGAATCATTTCCATCGTTCATTCCTCCTCGGCAGCAAGAATAGCAAACCAACCTTACTTTCAGGTGACTTTCACCTTACGCTTTTGTAAGATTAACGGCCGCAGGCCGTCAGCCATTCATTCTTCATTCTTCATTCTTCATTTTTCATTTATTTATCATGTCCAGCACCGGAATGGAGATCGTAAACTTCAGGCCCTTCTTCGCGTTCTGCGCCAGGATTTGTCCGTGATGCCGGTAAATGATTTCCTTCACAATGGCCAGGCCCAGGCCGGCCCCCTTGCCGGACTGACCCTTGGCCCGGTAAAACCGGTCAAACAGGTGAGGCAGGTCCTTCGGATCCGCTCCGCCGCCGTCATCCTCCAGGGTGCAGTAAAAGAACCGGTCCGTCTGTTCCATGAAGACGCGGATGTGCCCGTCCTCGGCGGTATGCTCACAGGCGTTTTTGATCAGGTTCCGGAAGGCTTCCGACAGCCACTTCTCATCGCAGCGGATCACTGCCTCCCCCTCCACGGTCAGCGTCTTTTCGGGCCACAGGGAACGCATCTGTTCCCAGTCCTTCAGGATCATCTGCCGGATATTATGCTCTTCAAAGCTGAATTCGTAACCGTCCGCGCAGAGTTTCTCCAGCCGCAGCAGACTGCTGATCAGCGTTTCCATCCGTTCAATCTGGACAATCTGCTGGTCGCAGTGGGCGCTGGAGTCCATTTCGCAGTACAGCCGCAGGGACGCCAGCGGCGTCTTCAGCTGGTGGGATATATCCGCCGTCAGGGCGCTGGTGCGCCTTGCCTCCTGGCGGAAGCGTTCCTCTGCCACCTCAATGCGGTTCTGCATCTCCGTGGCAGCATTCTCCACCTGCGCTATGGTATCTTCCCGCAGGGAAAGCGGCAGGTTCCCGCCGATTCCCATCAAATAGTCCTCCATGTTTTCGGACAGCCTTTTCAGCCGCCTTGTCTCCCATATGCGGCGGCATACCAGAGCCGCCAGAATCAGCAGGAGGATTCCGCTGAGGATGTATCCGACCATTGATATCCCACTCCCCGTATGGTGCTGATGTGCTCCGCTCCGACCTTTTCCCGCAGCCGGCTCATATGAACTGACAGCGTGTTGTCATCGATAAACTTTCCGCCGTCATCCCACAGGACCTCCAGCAGGCGTTCCCGCGGCACCACGGCCGTATGATCCATCAGCATCGTCACAATTTTGTATTCCGTCAGCGTCAGCGGCAGGGGTTCCCCGTCCTTCAGCACCTGCATCCGTTCCCGGTCCGCCACAAATCCGCTCCGGCTGACCGTCCTCGCCGCCTGGCTGCCCCGCAGCAGCACCCGCACCCGGCTGAGCAGTTCCTGCATCCGGAAAGGTTTGGTCACATAATCATTGCCGCCGGAATCCAGTCCCCGGACCACGTCAAACTCTTCTCCCCGGGCTGTCAGGAACAGGATCGGACGGGTTTCTCCCGCCTCGCGCCATTCCTTGCACAGGCTGACCCCGTCGCCGTCCGGCAGGCCCACGTCCATCACAATCAGCTGCACGGCGTCCGTCAGTTTTTCCCGTGCTTCCCGCAGGCAGCCGCAGGCAATCACCTCGTATCCGTCCCGGCTGAACAGTTCTGTCAGTCCTTCCCGGAGGGCTGTATCGTCTTCCACCAGCAGTATGGTATTCATCTTTCCTCATACTCCGTTTCCCTGTGCGGCTGCGTCTGTTCCCTGCACAGCTATTAACTGATTAATGATATCACGCGGCAGGATACTCCGGCAAGTTTTCCAAAAACAACAATAATACAATTTCGTTGACTTTCCCAATTTTTGGTGCTACACTTCATATGGTATTTAACCGTGACCGACAAGTCCATATTTTGTAAGGAGGGTTCTGTTATGACTGGTCTTCCGCTGATCATCGCGTTTATTGTCGCGATCGTCCTGATGATCCTTCTCATCTCCAAGCTGAAGGTTCATCCGTTCCTGGCAATCATGGGCGTTTCCCTGCTCCTTGCCCTCATCGCAGGCATTCCGCTGAAGGAAATCCCCGGCACCATCGGCGCCGGCTTCTCCGGAACCTTCACCTCCATCGGTATCGTCATCATCCTCGGCGCCTTCATCGGTACCGTGCTGGAAAAGACCGGCGCAGCCCTGAAGCTGGCGGACATGGTGATCAGACTGGTGGGTGAAAAGAACCCCCAGCTGGCTATTGAGCTCATG
>Ga0310695_10004397_pt1 | contig 26059 bp, 20 predicted proteins | sample RumenRJG_04DNA_FD_203882 | JGI IMG/M metagenome (GOLD analysis project Ga0310695, IMG submission 203882) | Bovine rumen microbial communities from Lethbridge, Alberta, Canada - RJG_04 (v2) (version 2) | ecosystem: Host-associated > Mammals > Digestive system > Stomach > Rumen | place: Canada... | reverse complement strand
AATGGCTACAGTGGCGGTGGGAGTTTCAACAGATCACAAAGTGGTAGCGGGAACTTCAGTGGATCACGAAGTGGCAGCGGTTCCTTTGGCAGTTCACACAGAGGTGGTTCATTCAGCGGAGGTGGTTCGTTCAGCGGAGGCAGCACACGTAGCGGAGGTTCATTTGGCGGCGGCAGCTTCCACGGAGGTGGATCTCGCGGCGGTGGTTCGTTCGGTGGAGGTTCACACGGCGGAGGTTCGTTCGGCGGAGGATCCCATGGCGGTGGTCATGGCCATGGCGGCGGGCTCGGAGGACAACGTTAAGCTCACAGCTTCAGCTCACGCACCTCAGCATTCATCATACGCTGTACTTCGTTCATGGCCTTGCCGTAATACACTGCCTGAATGGCTTTGTTGATGATGCCATGGCCAACAGCAAGCACCTCCTTTCCCGGGAATGTTTCTCTGACATAGTCAAGAAATGCACCAGCCCGAGAAAGGAGGTTTTCTAATGTCTCTATATCATCAGGCCACACCTCATTCTTCAGCTCTGGAATATACCGGCCCGTAAAACCACCCCAGTCACGCTCCCGCAAAAGCGGTGTTGTGACGACATCCAGATGGTGAGGCGCCGCAATCACAGCTGCAGTATCAATGGCACGTTTCAAGTCACTGGCAACAATAGCGTCCAGATGCCTATCCTTCCATTCTTCACTCACCTGAGAAGCCTGACGGAAACCATTTGCCGTTAGTTCGCCCTGTGTCTGCCCCTGCATGATCTGGTTCACATTATCCACCGTCTCACCATGACGCATTAAGTATATAGTTGTCATCATCTTTTTCTCTTTATATATTTCTGAGAGATTTATTTCCGCGTCCAACAATTTCTGGAGTATATTTGGTATCTACTCGAAATCCTCCTTGCGCCCTTCTACATTTTACGCTAAACGCTTCTGAAAGACAGCCAATAGCAAAGATTTTGCGCATGATTTCCTGCTGTTGAGGACATCTACTTTACATATCCGAGGTAGTTCTGTTTCGATAATATAGTGACTTGATAAATCTTAATATAGTACTCACCTTCCTAGAGGAAGTCTATCACTTATTCTAAATAAAGCATCCATAATTGTCTGTTTTGCAATTTCACGTTGCAAAGATAACAAAAAGTTACACACAAACAACACTTTTACACAGAAAGTTGTTTCACAGATATCAAAAAGCCACTTTTCCATTTCTTTCGGAAAAGTGGCTTTTTATAGGAATCTGCAAAAAATCACTTCTTTGATACTACCAGCAGATACATATCATAAAATCCTTAACATTCTTTTCAGCTTAATTAAGTATTTTTGAATTGCCGTTGGTACAGAAGGTATACTCTGTTCATCACCAATTAATGAAGATAACACAATACATATATTGTCATAGCCACCAGCTCCTAACGCAAGTTTCATTAGTTCATCACGACATTTCATAATGTCAATACTGTTATCCTCCAAAACTCGTTCAATCTCTTTATTTGTACAATAGCCACATAATCCATCACTACATAATAACAATAAGTCATTAGAACGTATAGAATATGTAATAATATCAGGATGGAATTGGGATTCCAAGTCGCCAAGTCCTCTTGTAATCACATTGCTATCTGGATGAGTAAAGGCCTGCTCTTCTGTTATTTCGCCTTTATCAATTAACTCTTGAACTAGTGAATGGTCTTTTGTTAATGGTCTAAGCCCCTCAAAAGCATTATACACATAGCATCTGCTATCACCACACCATGCAATATGGGCAATACCATCAATTACCCAACAAACCACAATTGTGGTTCCCATTCCATAAGTTTCGGGGGCTTCTATTATCTTTTTATTAATGGCATCATCAGCTTCCTTTAAACAAGAATAGAGTAAGCCATCAATACCATTATCATCTAGTGCCTTTTTTATGTTCTCTTTTGAAAATGAACGTCGCACTGCTTTTGTTGCTATTAACGATGCAACCTCGCCTGCATTAGCTCCACCCATTCCATCCGCCACGACAAAAATAGAGCCATACCTGTTTAGATGTATGTATGTTGGTGTATCCTTACATATCCAATCTTGTTGTGATAAATCTGGGCATATTATAAATGCATCTTCATTATTTGTACGCTCATATCCTGGATCGGTTTTAGCTACGATTTTAATCTTCATAGTTGTAACAGAATTAATTTAAATATCAAGGTGAGGGGTGGGTATTACTTTCGTTTTCTTTTTTATAACAACATCCTCTTTTGCAGATTGCCTGTTTCTCGCCCTTGCTGATGGTTTTGTATATGATACTTCAAATGGAAATGACGCAGGAGGGCACCCATCCTCTAATATTTGAACCGCAATATTATTAGTACCTTCATTCAATGCAAATATCTTGCACTTATAGCGTGTTTCTGATAATTTCTCCAATTCGTATTTTAGTGTATCTGCTTGGACAATCACTGTTGTTGGATATACCGCCTCACCAGGAATTCGTTCTGCATTAATATCAAATGAGAAAGAGAGTGTTCCCTTTTGAATAGTTGTCTCAGAATCATTGATATCCACATTGAAATATTTGTAATGCCAGGCTTTCACTTTAAAAGGTATCACTGGTGATTTCAGCCCATCATATATAACCTGTGTAGGATATTCTATTTCGTTCCTTGAATCGCCATACATTTCATCTGGTAATGACTTTGGAATGCTCAATACGCAGTTATATTGTATAAAATTGCCAAATTCTGTATCCTTTTTCTCTCCAGAAGTCATATCCACTTCGCAACCAGAGTTTGGATCTACTTCAATTCTTGTTTTATATGCTGATATGATTCTTGGCATATCCAGCCGGATAGTCGTTTCATATTTCTGGTGTCTAAAATCAATTGGATTACCTTTATTAATAATGATTTTAAACTTCTCATCCATTAGAACCTTTATCATGCCACATTTCCCCGATAAGCGTACAAATGCTTTATCCCCAAAACAAGTCATTATATCATTAAACTGAGGAGGGAGCACTTCCTGTTTTTCACAATTGAGACCGTATTTCTCATCGTTTTTCACAACTGTCAATGGAGATTCAAATATCTGTTTATGTTTAACATTTTTTTTATATACATACTCACCATCTGTTAGTTGTATAGACAACGGTATCATAAACTTATCAAACCGAATTAGAATCCTTTCTTTTTTTCCTGCCTTAGCACGAAGAACAGAAACTGAATCAGACTCTTCTGTAAAACTTTCAGAGATATCATCATCTAGCTTAGCCTGATTCTTAATATTTGTCTCATCTTTTTTGGCAAATATAGGCGATAAACTCCTATCCCTTCCATTGAAATAGTATAATTTGTCTTTAGCGACAACAATGGCAATATTCTCATCATTAACAGAGGAGATAAAATCCATATCATCATTATCAAACAACTTTCCTCCATACGAGAATTGAATCTGTTCGTTATCATTATTTATTAGAAGATTATAAGGATCTTTTCTCTTTTCCAAATTCTCAAATGTGCTACAAGAAGCATAACCATTAATAAAAGGAAATGCATTAGCGTATTGCCCCATTAATAATTCGCCCTTGGTATTTACGAATCTATAAAATGAATCATCTTTAACTAAAAGGTGCTGATTCGAAAAATAAGGCATCGAATATGACACCATACAAGACGACAAAGGTGTAAAATTACCATTTTTATCGAAAAAGCCTGTAATAGAATTACTTTCAGGCTTCGTAGTAACAGCAAAACCTTCTTCAAATGAAGAGACTTGGTCATCAGTCACAGCAAGTCGTCTTCCAGAATACGACCAAATAATCGTGTAATCTAACGAATCTGTAATAACTAATTTTTCTCTATTTGCCATAGAGATGTTATCATACATAGGAGGAATAAGCCATTTTACAACTTGTCCATTCATTTGGAAAGTTTGTGCAAAAATGGCAAGCACTAAAATCAACTTTCTATTCATTTTATTTTATATTTTTTCATTTTACCAAAGGTTCTAAAGATGCTAAACCTTTCTCAATTCTTTCTAACAACTTTTTATCACCAGACAATAATGCCCACTCTTTTGAACGAAGCAAATAGCTCTTTCCTTTTTCATAATTCGGTATATATATATTGTTTGGCATGACATAATAACATGCTAAACGATATATCGCATTTGCATTAATATCAGCATATGAAGAATCATTAAGTTCCATAATCTGGGTAAAGAGTGCAACTGCTTTATTACTATACATGTCCGATACCGGAAGGAATTTCTCATCCATCGATATACCTAGCAATCTTTTCCTATTAACAGATATACTATCAGAATACCAACCATATGTAAAAGCCATTTGATATATTGCTGGAATAAAATTCGTACTACTTAAGCTATCCATTATAACTAATCCTGCTTGTAGCGAATCGATATTATTACAATTCATTTTGTTAAGGGCATTATTATACATTTCATTCGGACTAGGCTGATATACAACAGGCTCATCACTTGGCTTTGATATAAAATAAGTAGCGCATACAATGAGTGCCATCACCAAGGATATCATTGCCCCATAAAGAACCTTTTTTGATTTTATTGGGTATTGCCGTGCTTTAGCAGCCTCTACAATTTGTTCTGCAGATGGTCTGTCACCAGGTTCTTTGGACAAACATGTATGAATAAGCCTCTGAATGTCTGATGACACATTAGCTATAACAGGCATGGCAGGATCTGCCTCCATCTGATTCTTACCGCCTTCTTCTCCAAACGGAACTCTGCCTGTAAGTATTTCACATAGGGTGGCTCCGAATGCCCAAATATCACTTTGTGGAATAGGTTCTGCCCCTTCCACAAATCGTTCTGGTGCCATATATGCAAGTGTGCCGCTATTCTCATCGTCGTAGTAATACCCATGAGCCCCTCCCTTTTGCGCACTTATACCAAAATCTGTAATTGCATAATGATATGTGTCATCCAAAAGGATATTTGCTGGTTTTATATCCTGATGTACTATTGGTGGAGTAAGAGCATGTAAATATGCTAAACCAGAAGCGACATCTTTAATATACTCCCATATTTTCTCGTTCTCTTGAAGATTACCAACAAGTAGCTCAGAAGAGCCCAATTTGCAATATGGCAAAACTAAATAGGGCGTTTCTTTGAATATTGAAAAATGTGTCGGATGTATTAGATTCGTATGATGACAGTTAAAAACGATCATATACTCGTCTCTGAACCTTTGTTCACCTTCAATATCAAGTGCATTCTGTGGACGGTATATCTTAATAGCGACCATCAGGCCGAGTTTTTCTATTTCCTCGTCACTCAGCATTGCTATGTCATCCGAACTTATATTTTCAGAAACAGTATTTATGTCCAGTGCCAGCCAAACATCAGCCGTAGCACCATCCACGCTTAGAGGTCTTATCAAGGCATAATGCCCATCAAACAATTCATTGCTATCTGCAAAGTCTTCAACAGCCAACATTGATAATAAGATTTTTTAACAAATCCACTTACTATTGTAACCACATTTTCTTATTAATGATATATATACCTCTAGGCAATAAACATACTCTTTTACCAAAAACATAATCAGACAAGACTTCCTTTCCATCAATTGTAAATATATCAACATTTATTGATTCCTCTGTTTCTAGCACCAGACAAGTTTCTCCTTCTTTATGTAAGATTAGTTTTCCTCGTTCATTAGTCGTCATATCATTAATTGCCGTATCATCAACGACTGTAACCTTCTTCTTTTTTAGTATTCTCAGATTCTCATCAGTAAGTATTAGATTGTACTCACCAGCATTGACATCTGCACATACTGATACCGAAACATTATATTTTTCGCCATTATTAGATATTTCTGAAAAAGAAGAAAACAAAGCATTTTTTTTATCTAATTGGAAAGACTCATCCTCTACAATATCACAAAGAAAGTAATGTAATTCTCGAAGGTCCAATGTACTATTATTTTCAATAGTCAAAGAATAGTCAGCTTTCGTTTTCCTATATAATGAATTTGGAGAATTATCTACAATGGAGATATTCCTTTCCATAGGAAATATATCACAAACACAAGATTGAGAATTACTATATCCGTTCATTCCTGTTATGTCATCTACGGTATAATATCCATCTCCATTGCCACCCCATCCGAAATTAAAATGAAAAAGATTTAGTTTAGCATCATATCCATCTATGACTACAGCATGTCCTCCTATGTCCGAACTACCACCATACAATATTGGCTGGCTCATCAACAGATTATCATATAATAATTGCTCCCAATCATCTTGAGAATATTTATTTTTAATGTAATATTTAGCACTCAAAAGAAATTGTGATGCAAATGATTTTATGACATCATTAATATGCCCACCTGTACCTGTGGCACTATATTGCAACCATGAAGAGGTTCCAACAATATAAACTAAAGTGGCTACAGCATTTTTCTCTTCTTCTGTTTCATCACCTATATATTCATCATTTATTAGATTCCATCTAAATTTTGTTCCAGCTGGTACAGAATAAATAACCGGGGCCTTACCATAAGGATATGTTGGAGTATCATAAGAAGTCATACTTGGATTATCTAATTTCCAATAATTTACAATCTGTGAAGCAGCTATTGCCACACATCCTGCTAGAGATTTAATGTTTCCATCTATCACCATTGGACTCATGTCATTGTATGGGGAGTTTTGGTGCCATCTGCTATTGAGTAAAATTGGAACAGAAATTCGATTATTCGAAGCCCTTGTATAATTATTCCTTTTTTCATCCGCTCCACTCTTTGGGGTATAATTGTTAATACTATGAACCCATTGCTTTAAATAATGAGGGAAATTAGGTAAATTCCAATTTCCATACTCTGAATAACCTATAATCTTTAATTCTCCTGTGTTTTTTCTTCCAACTACTACATATCCTTTATTTTCACCTTTAGAAATAACAATATAATTATTACTAATTTCTGCAACAGAGATGTTATCTTTGTATCCGAAAAAAGCCTTTACAACACATTTAGCTTTTTCTATATTAATATCTTCAGAGTAGGCAAATTGACAAAAGACGAATGTGATTGACAAAAAAAATAATCTCATAAATAATCTATTCATAAATGTAGGATCGCCTTAAAGCGATCCTGCATTCTTTATTTACTTCTATCCCAATGATTATTATCTGCTACGCCAAAATACGGATTGCCAATATAATTGTAGTCCCAATATGATAAATAGGTTTTTCCAGGTTCTGTTTTGTACTCAGCTTTTCCATACTCGCCTCTAAATGAGGATGAACCTATAATAACATACCCATAACATTGCCTAGCAACTTTATCTGTATTAAAAATATAACTATAACTATAATCGAGATCGGGATAGCCTAACAGTTTATATAGCTCAAGCCATGAGCCTGTTGTGAAATCCTGAGTGTACCAAGAGTTTTCTTCTGGTTCAGCAAGCATATTATAACGATTAGTGGCGTTTGGATCTAAATTATAAGACTCTGTAACATCTTTTGTATACAATGATAACGTGTCTAATCTGTCGCCATAGACTTTTGTATCCCACTTGCCAAAATTTTCCCAAACACTATAAACAATACATCCAACAGGTCTGGGAACAGTCACAATTCTAGCCACATCATTCTTGTCAATTGTGAATTTCTGTGATGATTGAGACATAACACTCCAACGATTAAATCTGCTTTTAGGCTTAAGCTTTACAGTTGGCATTTTCTCTTTATCAAGTAAATGCCACATAGAATTTTTAAGCGTATCAGTAAAAGTCAAAGTTGTTACAGCATAGTAATCACCAACAAGCAATTGCAATTCTTTTGTGGAGCTATTCGTATTAGCAAGATATTCAACAACAGAATCCACCAACTGCTCATTATTGTTGTAAATTAAAGTCCGCCATTGGATGTATCTATTTGATTCTGAATTAAATGTCTGAAATTGTTTTTTCAGTGATTTTATACCATTACGTGTATCTTCATATGTGTATGAAGAAAACAAATCCGAAGGATCTACAGTAATAGTTAATTTATTATAATAGATTGGTTCTGGAGTTTTTACCGAAGTAACATCAATAGCTTCATTTGTACAAGATAACAACAAACAGAAAGAAGCTATAACGATTCCAAATAATTTTGTTTTCATAACAGAAAGAATAAAAATGACTAGAATTTTACAACATTAAATAACCAAGAAAGAGAGAATTCAAAAAAGTTCATTTTGCAAGGCATTGTTTCTTTTGCAAGTTCGCTCATACCAAAATAATATCGAGCATTGATATCTAATCCTGTATTAGGTACAGTATAACCAATACCAACAGCAATTCTGCAGTCCCCCCCCTTCAAATCTTTCGTATGATAACTAACAGATTCTAATCCAGGGAATGGCTGTTTAAGATTTAAAGATAATACGTCTGGACTTTTAGACATCAATATTGCGAAGTCTGGACCAGCCTCAATATAAAGCCCATTTAATGAACTAGATGATGCCATTGGGAAAACTTGTAAAAGCACAGGAACCTCAAAATAACCTAAAGACAAATTTTTGTCCGCAATGGTTTTTGCTTTTGTTTGGCGATATTTCAGTTCCAATCCAACACCAAACATACCTGTTCCTGCATAAGAGTTTTCGGTGGCTCTACCGAAACGGGTTCTCAAAGCAAGACCACCAGAAAAGCCAAAACTTCCACCATCAAAAAGATCTACTTCTGATGGTTGACCGGCAATGGAGGATAAAGATCCACCAATCTTTGGACCGATAAACAAGACATTACTCTTCGGTTGGCCCTCAAAATCGGACACCTCGAAGCCGTCACCGCTTTGGGCAAAATTATTTTGCACCAAAATTGCAGTCATTACAAATAAAAAAATTTTTCTCATAATAATTAATATTAAATAAATAATAAAGAAAACATCACAATATTGGAGGAGGAGCAGCTTTAAATGAGATATTACTTTTTGAAGTTGATCCAAAACCAGTTGAACTTACTTTGACATATTGATTTGTATATTTCTTTTTTACATCCATAAAGCATACTCTCATCTCGACACTTTTATTTGCCTGTATTGTGATTTTCTCAGATTTCCCTGAGAATTTTGCAGTTCCTCCTGTTATAGTAACAGTGGTATTAATTGCTTCTTCACTTGGGTTGGTTATAATAATTTTCACCCACACATTACCATCATTATCTGCTTCGTCATTAACTAATTGTATGGAAAAAGAAAGATCCTGTTTTTTCTTCTTAAACTCGTATGACACTGGTTGGTATGCAAGAATTAGACCTTCTGACCTTGCCTCAACAAGAAAAACCTGCTTATTTAACATAGGCTTACAACTAAAAAAGTAAGAATCACCATTTTTCCTTGTTTCTAAAATATTGCCAGTAACAGAATCCTTGACAACTATTTCAACGTTTTTTGTATCCCATATACTTGGGGTAGAGACTGTTAAGGAACAATCCACCTTCTTCCCCACATTGTATTCATAAATATTTTTCATCTTCTTAACATGGAGTTCTTCTGCTGTATCATAATATTTTAGAATACCAATTTTTGAGCCTAATTTCACAATAGAATAATTATCCTCAAATGTTGTAGCACTATCAAACTGAAACGGCAACAATATTTTATTTCCTTTCTTGAAGCCATATTTACCCTGCAAAACCAATGGGGATAATCCTAACTTTCCTGAAGGTTTTACCTGAGATGGAACACTTTTCCCTCTGTTTGTTACAGAAGAGAAACAATTCAAATAGTCAAACTGTTGAACATCTTTTGGCTTTTGTACACTTTTGTGCTTTTTATTTTTTACATCCCATGTGTACCATTTATTGTTCAACTTATCAAAAATATACGCTAATCCATTATAAACATTAGTACCATTACTTACTTCGCCAATACCGATGAATATTGATTCCTCATTACCCATCTTGTTAATAAGTGTGTATTTTTTTCTCTTATATACAGTTGCATATCCTTCACTAAATGGTTTAATAATATTATATTCCCCTGTAAAACCTATTAAGGCATTACCTTTCTCGTCAATATACCCTTTTCTACCTTGCTCATCCTTTACAGACAAGAGACCGTCAGAATAGTATTCCTGACCTTGAAGCGTATAATATTTATCCGGGAATAATATAAATTTACCATTGACAGTGATAACACCAATTACTCTTTTATCCCCTTCATCATACTTGAGCAACAAAGCATTGTTTTCATAAAAAGATGTAATTTCATCACAATTGACATCTGACAATTTTGTGCCATCAGGTTTGATAAGCCCAATTTTCCCATCATAAACCACTTGATATATTCCTTGAGTAACACGACTTATAGAAGTATACTCTTTGGGCGGCATTTCCCATAAAAAAGTTTGGGCAATAGAAGCACTTGACTGCAATAACACCAGAATCAGTGCAGCGAATGACTTTCTAATTTTGAGTACCATTTATTTTGATTATAAGTTGTCTTTAATATAGTTTATCTGTAACGTAGCACTTTCTGAATAGTCCTTATAGCCTATTTTATTTGCTTCCTTTGCTGCTTTTTCGAAATACTTTAAAGCTTCCTTTTTTTGGGACAACGCCCGATAGTAACATCCCAAACGATATGATGATTTCATTTTTTGTTCTGCATAATCCAGATTATTTTGATTTACCACCTCATGAAAATACTTCATCGCTAATTTATTATAAGAATCCGATTTGGGCATCGAAGCACTCTGACTTTCTCCTTTTGGATTACCGAGTTCAATCCCAAGATACTTTTTTCTCCTTATAGACTCATCTTCTGGTACCCAACCATAAGTGTAGGCTAATTCGTAGAGTGCAGGTACATATTTGTTTTCTGCCAACAATTCTAACCTATTAATTCCCGCTAATATTCTATCTGAACTATTTTCTCGGATTTCATTCATTGCCTCTTCAAATAGTACCTGCTCATCTTTTACTATATTTATTTGTTGTTTAGCATCTGACTCTTGTAGTCCTGAAGAATGATTTGAGATAAAAACAACAGATAGCACTATCATACAAATCATCATCGCAACTCCCGCAAAAATTTTAGTGTAAGAAGGGCGTTTTAATGGGTATTGCATATTACGAGCAGCTTTTACCAAGATATCAGCTGTGGGTCTTTTTTCAGGGTTCAAATCAAGACATGAACAAATCATTCTCTGGATGTCAACTGACACACCTTTTGGGAACTGAAGATTTACTTTACCTTTTGGCTGTGCAGCACCACCATCCTCACCAAAAGGAACTTGACCTGAAATAAGTTCATATATTGTAGCACCAAAAGCCCAAATGTCACTTTCCTTGGATGGTTCAAAGTCTGGTGAGAAACGTTCTGGTGACATATATGCTGATGTCCCACTCCGCTCAATTCCTTCATCGTCTGCCTGACCATTATACTTCTCACTGATACCAAAATCTGTGATGGCATAATTTTCATGATCATCAATCAACACATTAGCAGGTTTGATATCTTGATGAATTATAGGAGGATTATTATTGTGTAAATATGAAAGTCCGGAAGACACATCCAATATATATTTCCAGATATTGTTATTGCCAGTCAAACTACCAACAAGTAATTCCGATGATCCACGTTTACAGTATGGTAGAACCAAATACGGATTGCCTTCAAAAATGGAATAATGAGTCGGATGAATCAAATTTGAATGATGACAATTATATACTATTGTATATTCATCACAAAACCTTTCTTCTCCCTCAATGTCCAATGCATTCTTAGGGCGATAAATCTTAATGGCAACTAGTAGGCCTATACGATCTAAGTAATAGTCTTCTAGTTGTGGAGCTTCGTCCAAATCTTTTTTTTTCTTCACCGTTCTTGCGTCAAGCGCAAGCCAAACATCAGCAGTTCCACCATCTGTATTTAATGGTCTTATGAGCTTATAAGTTTTATCAAACAGCTCTCCGCTATCAACTAATTGTTCAATGTCAAACATATTATTTCAATCTAATCTTTTCTCCTTCAGCTAAGATAGAAAATGAATCTTTATGGTTCATCTTCGTTAAACTTGCCAGTTTTATCCCAAAACGCTGAGAAACTGTATAAAGAGACTCACCATCCTTTGTTCTATAGAAATCCTGAGCACCATCATACTTCTTTTTTTTCTTTCCTAAGAAAACAATGTCACCTTCTTGGAAATCGTCTTCACTTGTTGATTCATTGAACAACAATAAATCTCTTTTTGAGACATCATATTTAATGGCGATGGAAGACAGTGTTTCACCTGGATACAATATAGTACATCTAATACCATTGATTTCAACAACAAACTTTCTAATGGTATTCTCGAAAATTTCTTGTTCTTCAGACGCCTCCGACTCATCCATTTGTATATCTTTTCTTGTTACCAGTTCCTCTCTGGTAATCGTTTTTGTGATGGTTACAGTTTTGCCTGGACGTAGTTTAACACCACCATTGATTGCATATAGTTTGTATGCATCAATATAGCCTATTAACGCTTTAGCATAAGTCGGTGAAGTTGCATAGCCTGCCCTCTGAAGTCCATTTGCCCATCCACGATAGTCATAGATGCTAATTGAAAATAATGATCTGTATCTATCATTGTTTCTTAGAAACAAAGAATGATCTCTATATGATTCTGCCGCAGAAGGATAAACACGAAAGGGACTTTTCTGAGGGTCATCATCCCACGCATAGCATAAGGGGCCGTTCCAATTAGTACCTTTTTTAATTCCAAAATGATTATTAGACTTTTGTGTTAAGCCACTTTTTCCTGCAGCTGATTCTAATATACCCTGAGCAAGAGTAATTGGAGCAGGTATTCCGAATTCTCGTTCTTGATCCAAGGCTATATTTTGATATTGTGAAATATAGTATTGGATATCTGATGAACTCTGTGCAAACGAAGAATATGCGAAAAGAAGTAAAATTGTGCGTAATATAATTCTCATAAGTGAGAGGATTTTAATGTTATTTCCAACAATTTCGACTGAACTGAATGACTTTGAAACAACTCTTTTCCTGACTTATTCACAGAATTCGATACTATGTCATGAGACGTTGGGAACCTTTTTATAATTTTAGAAAGTTCATTTATAATAAATGGATTAAATGGATTATGTAGTTCAGTAATAAGACTCTCAATCTGTTTTCTTATTGCGATATAACTATCACCAGAATGAAAATCTATTTTTGACAACCTTTCCCCCAATTTCTTGACAAAAGAAGATAATTGAGTAGGCGAAATTCTATTTATCAATACTAAAATAAATTTTTCTGCACCTTTACCTGCCAGTTTAAATCCTGGAATTGGGAAACATGACACTATTGCAACAAAGCATCCTAACCAATTTCCTAAAATATAACAGAAACAAGCATCTACAAGGTTAAAAGCAATACCAAGACCTGGAGCACATCCAAAAACAAAAAGGACACCTTCTATAGACTTATATAGAGCTGCGACGGTCGCTCTCTCACAAGAAAAGAGGGACAAAACGAAATCTCCATAAAAAGTATCTGAAACAACTCGCCCACAAGCATATTTCTTGAACACATCCTTTTCTGTGACACCTAACTTAACCAGAACTGCCTCAAATTTATTATCTGGTACATCTCTTACTACACTTAATAAAAAAGTTGGGATTTGTGCCATTACTTATTCCTCAAGGTTTATCAAATTAACATTGATTGGCAAAGTGATACACGATCTGCCATCTATTTTTTGCTTCATGAGTTTGTCAAAGGAATGATTTACAGCCTTTTCGTAATTCTTCTTATCCTTGAATTCAATATCAATATAAAGGCCTCGCTGCAATAAACGCACACCTCCGGTTCCTTCAACATTGATTTTGATAAAGATTCGTTTGAATTCCTCTTTTCCAAATTCCTTCAAGATTTCCTTTCGCAGAAAAGCCTCAATATCCATCTTGGTATAGAGACGATCATTTGTGAGGGTATAATATCGCAACAATTCATACCGTTGATCCGCTGTGGCTTTATCAGAACCGCCCATGCCAGAGACTACAATATTTGCTCTGGACTCAATGGTAGGTAGTTTCTTATTTTCCATATATTCTCCAACCTTAGGAGAGTTTCCAATCTTTCCACGTGTAGTCATATAACTGACTTTCGTGGAGGTCGTTGGGGGATATTGGTTCATATTTTTCATGACGTAGGTACCACTATCAAACTTGTACTTCAAATTCGTTTCCCCGATACTTTTTCCCAATTTATTGATTGTTTCTCGTAGCTGCTTCTGTACTTCCCCATCTTTAATACCATTATATGTTATAAAAGCATAATAGTCATCTATAAACTTGTTATACAGATACCTTACATCTCTGTACAGATCACCATTATTATAACAAGAAGCGTCAAAATCTCTAATAATGATTTCTTCTGTTGTCATATTAAAGCCTTGTTTGTGAGACGAAGAACTCGTCTCTATTATCTTCAAGAAATATGACTCTTCTTGCTTTTGCAGCTTCGCTATTGGTGAACTCTGCGTCAAGGTTAAACTATTGACATCAACATTTATAACAGGTAAAACATTCATTGTGATACTGCACAACTCAGGGACTTCATAACCTTCTGGGAAATCCAATTGCAACCATAACGTGTTCGGATCGAAACTATCCAACACGTCATCTTCAAGCCATTGCTGGAATATACGTGGATAAGCACGGGGTTTGAATAAATCACGGTCTTGGGTATCATCAGTAAAATAAAGTAGAGCTGCATCGTCCATGTTCATCAAACATCCCTTCCAATCATTGATGAATGAGAAAAATTGGCCTGATGATTGCTGAGCGTCAAACGGTTCTACCATCTCAATATTTTCCATACTCTTCATCGTACAGAAATCGATGGAAATATTATCTGTACCAACATAGATACGCTCTGGAAGAATTCCCTTAGTGCCAGTAATCATAAGAGAAGCACCCTTTAAGCATTCTATTTCAGCAGGCGTTACTATCCCCACCCAAACACTGTTTGGCTTACCCATGTTTATGACATGCGAACCTTTTTTGTAGGATAGTTTATGAGAAGTAAATACATGTACATCAGAATATGGTATAAGAACAGTATTAAATAACGGAAGATAATTCAACGGAAGATTGCTCTTTCCTGTCCGATATACGAAATTTGCGCCTCCCCCCACATTAACAATCCCTAAGTTACTCTTCTGTCTGAAAGTTGGATTAAGCAGAACGACTGCAGGAACAGCCCCAATCTGGTCATAAGGAATGAATTCCGTACAGAAACGTTCAGCTATTTTCCTGGGGATATTCTTAATAGAATCTTCAATCTTCTGAGCTTCATTTATCAATGCTACAAGCATCATTTTAATGACAGGATCCATCTGATCAAAATCGATTTTCCCTATCGAAAGTTTGCGCAAATCCTCAATAGCGTCATTTACTTTTTTTTCTAATTCAACGTCCATAGATAATGATTAAATTCTATACTTCTTTGCCGTTGGTTCCATGAGAAATTTCACACTCTTGACATAGTTACAAGTTGTTCCTAGTCCATCATCAATGATACCCTCAACCTTGACAGTCACCAAGTATTTTGAAAAGACCTTCCTTGCATCATGTTTTTCCGAATCTGCAGACTTCAACTCCATAGACACAAATACTTGTTTCAACTGTGGGGCATAGGTCTCCAAACTCTGGCGGATGCTCTCCTGACACTCTTTCTTAGTAATTTCACTAAATGCCCCTTCAACAGAGGCACCTGTCTGATCATTATTAAAATCACGATACCGTACATTTGTATATTCACGGTTCCAATACTCAAACCCGAAATCAGGATCACTACAAAAACTGCCTTTTGGTGTAAACACAATAAGTTCGACAAGATTGTCGAGCATGGAGATACGCTCTTCAATATTGCGCACTATACTAATGCCCGTTTCAGTATCATTAAATGAAAGAGGTGTACTGAAATAATTCATGCTTAAATAGGAATAGCATCTCTGAATTTGAGACTCTTATGTAGTGTTATATCATAACTATTTGTCTGACTACTTTCCCCGTTGACCATCGCCTTTATCTTCAAAGTGATAGTCTTGTCATCTTCCTTACCTTTTTCTTTTCTAAACATATTGTCAAACTTGATTTTGTAACCATTGCGCGTTTTCTGGGCTTTGTCTGACTTCATCGTCGGATCTTGTCCGTCTATGGTAAAGAAGATGCTGGCCCCCACTGTACTATAGATGAGGTTTATACAGGATTCTGATGTCTCACAATTCTGATATAGATCCTTGTCTGTAAGTGTAGGTGCTTCAATGACAGATTGCCTGATCGGTTGCGGTTGTTGTTTCTGTTGATGAGCTTCTATCATCTTTTCAATCTTCTCATGAATAGAAAAACACAAATCAAGCCCCTCTTTTATTCTAAGATAAGCATCCTTATAATTATATGGTGCATAGACGTAATTCCTAAATATATCAGCATCTGCCAAATCTAAATAATCATCCAATTCGCAGGCACAAGTAAAAGCACTAACACATTTCTGAACATTAGCCAACAGTCCCATCGGTGTCATCAAATCAACCTCCTTGTTTGTGGCAATCATCAATTGCTGAACTACAGGCCAGAACACGCGAATTGCGTCTTTTCCTTGAGAATGAAGAAGAGTTCTAACCTTTCTGTCTAAGGCATTTAGCACATCCTCAAACTTTTTCATTAATTCAACATACTTCTGATGAGAAGTAATATACAGGCAAGGAGGCACAAAATCTGCATCATCCATTCGCCACCCATATTCATCAACGATACGCGCTATTGGTAGAGAATTTGCTGGCAATGGACTATTGGGAACTATCAATGAAAAAGAATAGACTGGTTCTTCATAACCATCATTGGTATCTTTTCTGTGCTCGATATCTGCATCAATAGTCAACAAGAATTCTTTTTCACCAGTTCCTTCTGGTATTTGGACACGCGTGTCGAAAGCATTTGTAAATTTAGTGTCATAATGCACATCAACAAGGTATCCACCTTTAGTTACCGCGAGACAATTCAGTTGCTCTACATCTACGACCCCGTTATTAATATTCAATGCCAATTCAAACGGTAACAAAGTTGGAAACAACCCAAAACGACCAGCAGCAGCCAGAACGAAAGCATTACCTACAAGTTCTACTGTGCAATTATCCGAGGCCCTGAGAATATCATCCGTCAATCTCATGCCTTTCTTCCAGCATATTCTTTTAGTCATATTTATAGATTTGTATTATAGTTCAAATAATTGAAAACAATATTATCAGAGAGTCTTAACGGCAATGCATCCTTATAAATAATAAAATGCAATGTTTCCTCAATTGAAATGAAATAGTCTTGAATAAAACTTTGAAACATTTCTATATCTTCTATGAAATTGAGGAAATTTTCGTCACAGTCATTTTCCGACCAGTAATGTATATCATAAATCGTTGTATCCTCATCAAACACATTCCCGACATAAGTCGATTCCAATAGATCATCAAGACCGTCTGTATATCTTGGATTGTCATCTGTATAAGTCACAACCCTACGATGGACATCAATCTTCAGGTCTTCCACTATGAAGATTTTGCGCAGCATCAAAGTCAATAAGGTTTTATTACCTCTAATGGTCTTACACAATGGAATAAAACTAAGCGTATGCCTTATAAAACGATTCGTCTTTTGTTCTTCCGTAAGTCCATCACAAAGAATATCAATCAACACCTTGTCATTATCCACATATTCATTCAGATAATCCCTAAGTAGGACTCTCTTCTTTAACAAGAGCAGATCTATTGGAGCAAAGAATCTATAGGCGTCCTCTCTTTCATGTTCCTGTTGTTCATACTCTTTTTCGAATTGTTTCCTATCCTCTAACTTTGTAATGTTTCCAAAACGATCAAAAGTGTGGAACATGTATTCAGGTAAGGAATTATAGAGGCTGTTTCTCCCGATGCCAAGCAGGAGAGTGCCGTCACGCTTTTCTTCTATCTCAGTAACATCTTGATAGGCATTGCGCTTGTGCGACCCCACGAATGTCACTTTACTCTTTCCCTCCGGGAAGTACGAAAGCAACAACTCCGCATTAATATCTTCTGGAATATTCTTTGGTAGCATTCTCGTCAAATATACATTTCTGAGTCACCTGTCAACTCCACGTGGTATAGTGTTTTTTCCGTCACGACCTCCAGCACATCAAATAGCGGTATGCCTATCTGTAGAAGCGTCATATCAAGATAAGGAAAATGTTGGTCTATCACTTCATAGAATGATTTGTGAAACAGCGTCCGATAACTCAACTGCCTCATCTCCGCATTGTTCTTAATACAATCGTCAAGTTTCGACTCTGGAACCATAACCTCAAACTCTTTTTCTGGTTTGTCTGAAACGATCTTATCAATAAACTTATTATTTCGCATATTGATTTCCAAAGCCTTAGCATTCAATAGTTTTTTTAGTTCTTTGATTGCAGCCCTAACAGTCATCGAAGCCGATAGTTCATCTGCTTCAATGATAGTCTCCCAACGCTCATGCGCCGGACAGTTCTTTTTCCAGGAAGCATACTTGTAGATATTCATATTGTTCGTCATTCCCTCGTAACGAAGTATTTTCCCTTGAAGGGTTTTGAATGGTGTATCCTCTTCAGGGTCAAGATGTATGATTTTCATCGCTTCCTGCACCTGCATGGCTCCGATAATAGAGGCACTTATCGGGGTTGTAGCAACTCGACCAGCAGACGTTTGGGTACGCACCACATCTGCGCAACCAGTCCTCAACATAATGATATTGAATTCTTCTCTTGACAGGCCACATTCGTAGCAATTAATTTCTGGCGTATAGACCTTTACAGCTCCAGTCAGATTTTCTATACTACCATCAATCCACGTCTTCCCTGCACGCATACAGAGTCTGTTCAACAAATATCGGGCTATCCTACTGTCAAGACATCCGATGACAACATCAACCGCACGATAAAGGCCGAAACCTACTTCTGAGAAAAGATTTCCGACAATAGGAGTAACCTTGATCTGTGGATTGATCTCCATCGCTCTTTTGGCTACAATCTCAGCTTTATAGGCATGGTTGTAAGCATCCTCTTCCCTAAACAGCACGGAACGCGTCAGATTAGAGATTTCAATTTGATCAAAGTCAACAACATAGATATGCCCCACACCAAAAAGTGCTAAATCCTTAACGACCTCATTACCAAGCGCACCCGCTCCTGCTACCAAAACCCTCGCATTCTTTACCTTTTCTTTTTTGAACCAAGAGAGGAGGGTAAAAACGCCGTCTCCCCATTCGTATTTTTTATCTTGCTGCATGTGTCGTAATAACTAAGAGGTATGATAATCAATCTGTTTCTTCATACTGGAATACCGTATCACCGATTTTGAAAGTATCTCCATTCGAGAGCACAGAAGGTTTGCCAACGGGCAGTTCTGCACGGGCATTGAAGACAACACCAGTCGCCAACGGCTTAATCATTGGCAGAGATTTTGAATGATCAATATATAATTGTGCATGTTCTTTTGCTACCTTATTGCCTTTCTCCCAATTCATCTGTATCTCACATTCACCAGTCATACCCAATGAGACTTTGTTTCCACCGCCTGTCGCATTCATCCATTTGTGGATTGGAATCCTCTGCCCTGCCTTGACACCATTCAGTATCACGAGGAAGTACTTTTCGGCAAGCATACGCACAGTGACAAGTGAAGCACCAAGACCACCTCCATAAATAACAAAGTCGAGCAACATATTCATCCATCCATATCGAGAGCTGGTAATACTTGAGAAGTAAAGTACAAGGAATCCTATAATGGCAGAACAAACGCCACCAATCATGGCACTTTTTACAGGTATCGAAGATTTGATAGTAAGACTAAGTGATGCGCAGACAGAGAATAAGAGATAAGCAGGCAGTGAACAATACCATGGAATATACGTAGTATTGATGGCTGACAGTAGTACGCAGAAAATGATGGCACCTATGGCAAAAGCAGCCATACCTATCACGCCAGAAACCACCGACAAACCTATAATCTTCAGATAGACACCAGCATCTTTTTTCCTGTATTCATCGTTATACCTGAAAATCAGAGAAAGGAAAAATCCCAGGAGTAAGCCGATGGTCAGGAATGCAGACACCTTTGTAACACACGTGCCGAACAAATTCTGCTGCTGTTCCTCATTTGTAAAGAATGTACTCACAATACCTGTAGCTATAGAGATGAAACCACCCCTTCCCATCAGTTCAAATATGATCCAGCTGACGAGACCAGCACATATACCGGCGATAGTCTGATAACAATCCCTGATAGAACTCATGGTAAATAGTTCTGCCCAGTCAATATGATCCTGAATACCGGTTTTACAATTCTGGCCATATTCTGCACATCTATATCCATTCTGATGCCAGCAATGGACGTGCATGATATGCTTGCACTTGACGACAACCATCTGCCCAGGCAGAATCGTCTGCTTACAATAATGGCATATTCTTTTTTGTATCTTATCTTCCGGCTCATATTTCTTATAATATTTGAGCGCAAAAGACTTTGACTTGATATAAGGTATCAGGATTTTCATCACACAGAAGAAAAACACAATAGTCAAGAATGTAGCAAAAACTGCAACGAAATACTTAACAACCGGATTTTCCTGATAAGTCGGCCAAGGATTTTCCGCAGTACCTATCGAGTAATTGCCTTCACCCACTTGCTCACCTCTCCATTCCGCCGTATATGAGACTTTACCATTATATATATCGCCATCATTTGCCTTATACACAAATGCATAATCATACATAGCATCTTGAACGACCTGTTCAAAATCCGCCAAAACACTACTTAAGTCATCTGAAGGTTTATAATTACCTTTTCTTTCTTCAATCACATTTCCTGAAGAAAGATCACGCGGGGATGTGACACCCTCAAATGTCAACTTTACATTTTCATCAAATCCATTCCCTGTATAATAGAAAGCATATACTTTAGGAACCAAATGTGAGCGACCACCTTGATAATCTGTCACTTCTGTAAATGAAATAGTCTCATCCTCTGGTCTTTTACTTCCTTCAGTAAAGACAAATAACAGATTTTTGTCTTTATTTTCCCTTGCCCGATTAATGATGCTCCTATTCTTTACATAGTTTTCTTCAGTTTTTACAGAGTTTTCTAATTCCGTATTTCCCCCATCAAACTCTATGAGTTTAGAATAGAGAGCGCCATAAAAGTATTTTTTTGTAGAACTCTTTAGGAACTGAGACTTAAAATCCTCATAGTTTCTATTGGTAACTAACTGACTATTGGTTATTTTATCTCCAAAGAACGACAAATAGACACAACTGTCAGGTGCACTTTCTACAAGTTTTCCAACGACATCAAATATTTGAGTCTTACCATCCTCCGGGATACTTAAGTCAACCAGTACCGAGAAAGTATAATCGGCGGGAATGCGCTGACCACTGCTTATAGGTCTGATAACCCTTCTACTTGTTGATATCAGATTCCCATCCTCTTTGATATTTAAATATGACTCAAGATCTTTAATAGTGACGTCTGAAGAACGATTCTTATCACTGTCCAGCACCTTGAGGAAAAGAGTAATACTATCCTTACCCTCACCATACTCATACTTTTTGTCGCAGAATTGGATCTGCTTAACATCCTGAGCATTCAGACAGAATACTACAGTAAGGAATGTCAAAATTGAAATAACCTTTTTCATATTTATCTTTTTCTTCTTGTCCATATCTTGAGTTCTTCTAGCTTTTGTTCGCCATAGAATTTTTCATCTATGCAGATGTCCTGATTGATCACAGGAATAGAAGTTAACAGGCCATCCGTTGTAGTATATACAAGTACAAACTTAATTTTACCAATATATTTGGAGATGGCCTTACTAATTGATGGAATACTACAATGAGTCGCTATCACGAAACAACCAATTAGTTCATTGTCGGGCAAAGCATCATTCTTAGAAACCATAGCAGCAACATTCTCAGTCTTTAATCCAACTTGGCTGCTATAACCATGAATCATCCCTACTAATCCCGAATTCTGTTCTGTTGCAAGCATTCCCATATCAATAATTGCACCATTACTTAGTTCTATACCGTAACAATCATTGGTATGTGATTTGGCATTTGACAATGTATTATAGTAATCTTCTGGCTTAAATGAGTTTCTATCACTCTCTACAGCCCAATTATACATGTCTTCAAGTGAATATAACTTCTTTAAATCGGCCTTTGAATTAATGATAGAGCCATGACCACGCTTAAAGGTAAAGATACCCAATTCTTGTTGTGGCGTGAGTATATCTACAACTATCGCCGTTAAGAAATTAGGATGATTATAATTCTTCAACTGCATTTGAACGTTACTATCTGAGTTGCTGAAGAACACCCCCAATCCTGGATGAGAATGTACCCAGCAGGTTAAATCATATTGCAAATTTGTCTCTCTTCTCAGCTTCGTTAGTTTATCTCTTATTTTCAATTTTATTTTACCGCCAAAATTGAGTTCATATTCAGAGAAAACAGCATCATCACCAGGAAGGACAATATGTTCCAATGAAACGTAATATTCATCGTTTTCACCATCATATACCCATCGGCCCAACACCATACAGCCATCTTCCTTAGGATTATCGGGATTCCTTAAGTCTTCTGCATACAGATTATAAATGTCTTTGATACAAGTATTCTTGATATACATCCTCCTGACTGCAGAATCATCACAGAATTCCTCACAATCGATTTTCAAATATGCGTCATTATCAATAACGTCTTCAAGGCTTTGTTTCCTTAATATAGAAGTTGTTTTTCTGCGAACAATAATTGCAGATGACGCGTTGGTTTGGGGACCATTGCCTGATAAAGATGTAACTCTATTCTTCTTGTTAGCTTTCCAAAACCATACAAATAAGGATACCAATAGCAATACAAGTCCCACACCCACTCCTACAATCTTCCAGTCCAGATTTTTCCAATCTATATTCTTCCAATCGAATGATTCAGCTGTCTGGGGCGCATTTATTTCCTCAGACAGACGCTTAATATTGCTTCGTCGTTGTTCAAGCCTTTCTGTAATAATAGCTTGAATACTATCAAGACATTCGTTTTTATTAATAATCTCTCTATTTCCAAACTTACTTTTATAGTTTTCAGCCAAAGAGAATACATTCTTCCCATATCGTTCAATGGAATCGCTGATAGCTTTCATGTAAGAATTCAAATGATGCTCACTGATATAGGCATCCTTATCCTTCCAGTTTTTCAGACTTTTCAGATGCTCGTCAATTTTCAAACTCTCATCATGAATAGCAGAAACTGACAAGAATGGAATAGTCTCAAGATAATTCATAAAGTCAGGGATCAACTCGTCCATTGTTAGTGGTCTATTGCTTGACTTCACATTAATGCCACCTTTCGTCATTCCCTGTGCATGGACACAAAGACATAGAAAAGCAAACAGAATACTCAGTATGAACTTATTATGTGATACCATATTATTAATCAAATTGAAATTCCTTTATTACCTTTTCCCTTCTTTACAATCTTATTGATTCCCTCATTAATAGCATTGCGGGTATTCCTTCTCGCCTCATTCTCAGCATGATAGATCTGGCTATGAATCATGTTCCTCGCACGGCGCTTAGCCTCTCTCTCTGCATTCTTGACAGCATTTGCTTGCATATCCATCATGTTTTTCTGGTTTTTAACATTACGGAAATGTTGGAAAGTCTGGTTGCCGACAAACGACAGAATAGCTAAAAGTACACCACCAACAATCATCCAGAAATTACGCTGTTTTTTTGTCTTCTCGACCTGAGCTATTTTTTCGTTACATGCATCGGATGTCTGCTTCATCTGTGCCTTAAGTGCCTCGTTTTTAATGGTAGAACATTCCATCTGCATTTTTTGGGCTGTCGTCCTTAAGTCCGAGAGGTCATAGTCAGAAAGCTCATCCTTCATGAGAATACTCTGTGCATAACTAATTAATTTTTGAGCCTCTTCTTCCTTTTTATTCTCATGTTCGCGGTTTTCTTCCTCTCGTTCACTGTCCTTTTTCAAATTCATTGCCAAGTCATATCTTCTCAGGATATCTTCACATTGTTTTTTAATATGAGGATCCTTGATCTCGGGCCATAAATCATTCAGTCTCTCCGCATTTCTTTGAACGGAGGAAGGTATCTCAGAAGCACCCAAACCCTCATCAATGCTATTAATCAGATTTTTTGCAACTTCTTCTTTCTCCTGCTCACTGAGATTGCCATCCAATTCTTCTTGCGTAGTGACAGTCTGGGACACCGTTTGAGTAATGGTTTCACCTGTAGTCTTGGCAGAATTCTTCTTTGACAGTTTTATTTTTAAGTCCTCACAACGGCTAAACACTTTATAACGGTGTTTTCCTTCATAATGAGCAATGAACAACGGAATGGACAATTCAGCACTTTCAGCCGCACTTAACTCCATTGACATGACAGCATTGTCATTTACCAAGAAATAACCATCATTTGAAACCTTGTATTTGATTTCTTTAGGAATCATAAACGCATCAATATCAATGCCTGAGAATTCCATATCATCTTCGTAATTGCCTTTTCTGTCAAAGAAAAGAACGACAACCTCAGCAAGTTTCTTATACTTGTCTCGATATACTCCCAGTTTCTTCTTTGCGTCAAGGAATTTAATGGTAAATTGCCCATTATTCTGCGTAATGTCATAGGTGACAATCACCCGGTCTCTCTTTGACGATTCCAAAGTGTCTGTCACCAACTTTGCCCATGCATTTACACAGATAAAAAGAAGGAAAAAGGCAATAAGGATTTTTTTGCTACCCATCATCAGAAGTTATTTATTCTGTTATAGCGATCTGTGATTCTTGCATTATACGCACTCTGCTTCCAGGATGCAGAATGTTTACGGCAGCCATATAAAAGGTTTACATCTGAGATGACACTTTCTTTTGTCGCCTTACGATTGCTACTACTATAGATTTTCTTATAGTAATCATCTAATTTATGGAATATCTGTTGTGGAGACAGATTACAATATTTGCAACCTTCTATAGGTATTATGGATCTCCTATGTTTCCCACAATCTTTTTCATAAGACTTGAAATCAATGGAATCAATTTTCTGCTTCAGTTCACTATACTTCTGATATCCTCTGTCACTGGATGACCACTTATGTCGTGTTACGATATCATCAATCTCAGAATTGATCTTAAGAATCCGCTCTTTGTATGGGGTTTCTTGTTTCTCCAAAGAAGGTTTGTGTTTGGGATGGTTACAGAATGATATCTTTGTTAATTCTTCTATCAACATGTTCGCATCCTTTTCCAATCTGATGATATCCTCGTCAGGTCTTGCCTCCACTTGAAGCTCTAGTTCAAGAATCTGCTTCTCCATAAGAAGCAACTTATTTCTACCAATATTTGCTCCCAAGAATTTTTTATCCTTATATTGGGCAATGTATAAAGGCAAACGGCATAACTGAATTTCTCCATCTTTGACTTGGATTTCAGGAAGCATACTCTTCTCCGACGGTTCAACGAAAATCACATTACGAATGTTCCTATAGGTGTCAATATTACGGAGTCCTTTAGTCCCTGGGAAATTTTTGTCATAGGTGATCGAAGGAGAAAGTTTCTTCAATTCTCTTTCGGGATATGCATGACCAAAAAGAATGATGATGTTTGTTTCGTCTAGGTTCTCAACCTCAATAGATACCTTTGCATTGCCATCATCGTCAGAGCCGATCTTAGTTACAAAAATATTACAAAACCCAAGACGGATTTGCTCTCTTATATGTCCATCGTCCAATTTAACACTTTTTTGCTCATCAGCATCAATAGCTATCGCTACAAAAAGGAAGAAAGTTAAGAATGTCAATAGTCGTTTCATATTGTCAGCGATTTCTTTATTGGTTGGGAACGATATACTTGTTGACACAAAATAACGTTCTTACATAAATATACAATAAATGAGGAATTGTTTCATACAGTTCCTCATTTTTATTTTCCATCAGATATTTATTACTAAATGAATAATAAA